>ENA-OOXC01000032-OOXC01000032.1-human-gut-metagenome-genome-assembly--contig:-NODE-32-length-131169-cov-5.719961_pt1 | contig 131169 bp, 143 predicted proteins | sample MGYA00241578_ERZ501325 | MGnify/ENA primary metagenome ERZ501325 (study PRJEB25962, sample SAMEA2042737) | human gut metagenome | biome: human gut; feature: human-associated habitat; material: faeces...
TTTTACATACCCATTTTAACCGAAAAAAAAAAAAAAAAAGCCTCATATTCGCACAAATGTGCAATTTAGGTTTTTTTATTGTTCTTTTTAGTTTTATTTATTTAAATCATCAATTGTGACTTTACTTTCGTGTGGTATCGGTTTCCATTCAACATGCATAAACAATGCTGCATAAGTTGCATATCTACCAATAATATCAAATGTAGGCCATGTAAATGTATAAAGCATTTTCTTCCATATAGACATCTTTTTAATATTTTTATGTTCTACGATAAATAAATATATAGCCACCCACATATTTTCTATATACATACCTATTCTAAATAATATTCTTAACCAAATTGATAAGCCAATTCCTGCAAATAATGCATTAACTCCAGCACTCACACTAACCTTTAAGGTAAAGAAATGTCTTAAGGCTTGGGCTAAATAAGTTCCTCCCCCAAAAACATTTACATCTATTACTCCAACATTATAGCAATAACATCCATACATTACTACTATAACAATTAGCCATCTAGCAATATTAAATACCGAAAATGGTGTAAGTTGCATTAATGTATCGTATGAAGCAAATCTATGTCTAATATTTTCAACAATATTTAACAAAAATCCTTTAAATGATTTAGTTTTTTCTTTTTTATTAACAGAATTTTCTCCCCATTTAGTTCTAACATACCATTTACCCAAAAATATATTAATAAATAAATATGGTCCAGATTCTACAAAGGCTTGTAAATGACCTTTCGCCCACCTTGTTCTTTGTCTTAAAGCTACTTTCAAACATATAGGTTGTTCATCATAAAACATAGCTTCATTTTGATAACTAATTTGATAACCTTGAGCAACAGCATCTGCAGTTAAAGCTCTATCTTCTGTTAAAGATGTATAATGCCATCCATTTTTAACAATTTCATTTGTAAATAAAAAGCCAGTACCTTGAATATTTGTTGCTAAATGTAAAACACTTCTTGCTCTATGATTATATCTAATTGACCTAATCCAATGAAGTGCATAAGTAGATGCAATCCAGTTCTCATCAAAATTCTTTGTATTTCGATATGATGTTATTATTTTTTCACCAGAATCAAATGCATCATTCATTTTGGTTACAAAATCTTTTTTTAGTAAGTTATCTGCATCAAAAACAAAGTAACCTTCAAAACTCATTCTACCATAGTCTTCTTCTATTCTATCAAATAAAAATTCTAATGCATAACCCTTAGTTCTGTGAGCATCATCAAATCTCTCATAACATATTGCTCCATGTTCTCTTGCAACTTTTGCAGTATTATCAGTACAATTATCTGCAACAACAAACACTGTTAGCAAATCCTTGGGATAATCCTGTTTATTAATACTATCTAGTAAATTTCCTATAACCTTTTCTTCATTTCTAGCGGCTATTACAATCCCATATTTATGTTTATTTTTTGCTGATTTAAATTTTCTTGTAAAGAAAAAACCAATAATCCAATATAATGTTTTATAAGCAAGCATTGCACTTAAAACACTACTTATAACATAATAAACATTTTTCCAATCAATATAAGAATCTCCAATAGCTTTAATAATATTACATACACTCATAAATACCTCATTAATTAATAAATAAATTATATCTTACTAATAATCTTTAGTCAATATATCTTATATCTATATCCACATCTCCATTTATTCCCTCAACTCTTCCATTACTACAAAGTTGCCAATAAGAATAATCTCCAGTATAATTTGTATTCTTTGTATAATGAGCAAGCCAAACCGGATAATCAGCACTCATCCAAATATTTTCCAAATATGTTTTACTACTATAAAGCATTGCATCATAACCTGAAGCTTTTACAGTATCCATAAACTTTTTAGCCATATTAGTTAAACCAAAGAAACTAAGTTCATATTTATTAAAACTTTCCCAATTTTCCCAGTCAAAAGCAATTGGTAAGTCAACCTTATAATCGTTTATTTGTTCGATGATCCACTTAGCATCACTAATAGCTCTATCAACACTATTAGCATAAGAATAGAAATAAACTCCAACAGGAATACCAACACTATTAGCATTTTTTATATTTTGAATAAATTTACTATCCACAAAATTTTCACCATTAATTCCGTTTGATGAACCAACTCTAATAATAACAAATTCAACTCCAGCTTTCTTTAACTTTCTAAAATCTATATCCCCTTGCCACTTAGAAACATCAATTCCAATTTGGGTATTATCAGTTTTATAATCCTTTATTACGTCATTAAATTTAGTTACACTCTTAACTCTATTACTACTCTCATTATTACTAGGTTCATTTACATTTAATGTAAATTTTTTTTCTGATACATTTCCACTACTATCTTCTGCTTTAAATACTAATTTATAATTACCTACTTTACCTAAGTCATATTCTCCTTCAATAACGCATTTAGGATTGCTATCATAATTATCCCCACACATTATTTTTTCTAATAAATTATCTTCACTACCCTTTACAACATTATAACTTTTACCTAACCATATTAATGGTGCCTCTTTATCAACAACATTTATTTCATATCTATATTTTATTTTTATTCCATCATCATTTATATATTGAAAATTTATTTTTTTCATTCCTAAGCTATCAGTATCTATTACATAATCATCCACAATTTTACCATTAATTTTTTTTATAAACGAAGAGACTCTCAAAGTATCAGCAAAATCAGCTTCTAAATTATCTTTCAATTCAACTTTAACAATAGCATTTTTTACTTGCATATATTTATATAATAAAATTCCCCCAATACTTAATAAAATAACACATAAAATTATACTTAATTTTAATATCAACTTTTTATTTTTCATATGTATCACCTAATAAAAGAATAACAACTATTTACCAATAAATCAAGTTATTTAAATATTGTTTACTATTTCATAAGTAAGTGGTATCAATTTTTCACTTCTTACAAAATTTGCTACAAACTTATCTTGTTCTTTAGTTATTATTATACCTATCGTGGGATTATTACTTGGTTCTTTTACATACTCATCCACAAGTTTCATATAAAACTCCACTTGACCTTTATCTTCTTTTTTTAGTTTTCTACATTTTATTTCTACAACTACAAAACAATTATACTTGTAATTATATAACAGCATATCTATAAAATAATTATTATTATTATTATTATTATTTCCAGCACTTACTTTATATTGATTTCCAACCCAAGTAAAACCATTTCCTAATTGCAAAAACACATAACTTAATTGTGAATAAATTAGTTTCTCTAAATCCAATTCATTTTTTACTTCTTTATCTTTTAATTTTAATAAAATTGGATTCATAAAATTATCTGTTATACTTTGGACTTTTGATGGAACTAATATATCTATTTTATCTGGTTTATGCTCTAACCTTTCATATAAGTTATTTTTTATTTCTCTTTCTAATTCTCTTTTGGATAAATTATTTGTTATACATAAATTAATATAATAGTTTCTTTTATTTTCATCTTTAATTGGCAAAATTTTACATATATTTGTCCATGTCAATTGGTGGGCCACTGGCCCACCAATTGGGAATTCAAGAAAGAATTGGCGAAATCTCTTCAAATTTGTATAGTCATATCCTTTGCCATATTCTTTTGTTAACTTTTCAGCCCATTTTTTTAATAATTCATTTCCGTACTTTGCTTTATCTTTTCCTCCTTGTGCTTCCACGATTAATCTTCCAACATTCCAATAACATTCCACTAGTTCTCTATTAGCATTTGCTTCTCTTATAGATTTTCCTATTTCTGCTTTTTTTACATAGTTAGCCGCAACATCAAAATAATTCATTTACTATATTCCTCCTAAAAAAGTATCACCAACATATATTTTTTTAATACATTTCATATAATATATTTCCTTATTTTTTGTTTTTTTGCGCTTTTTGTACCAATTTTTTTAAAAATCAAAAAAATGTAATAATCAATCGCAGTTTTGCAACTAATTATTACACATTTATTAATCTTTTTTATTTAATACCTAATTTTTTACCTTGAATATGATAACAATAAATAAGTTGAATTCTATAAGGAAGAATACGCAACAAAAAAATACCTAATTTTATCCTAAATGTTGGAATAATAATCATTTTTTTCTTAAACAATTTATTTATTGCATATTCTGCCACATATTTAGGACTGGCCTCTTTAATACTAAATTCACCATGCGCAACTTTATTAAAGTTTGTATTAACTGGACCAGGACATAAAGCCGATACTACAACATTGCTTCCACTTTGTCTTAACTCTTCATTAATAGCCATTGTAAGTTTAAGAACATAATTCTTTGTTGCATAATAAGTACTAAGTCTAGGGCCTGCCATAAAACCAGCACTTGATGCCACATTTAAAATATAACCGTTGTCTTTTTCCACAAAATCTTTCAAAAACAATTTAGTTAAAATATGATATGCTTTAATATTTAAATCAATCATTTCTAATTCTCTATCCAAATCTGTCTCTGTAAATAATCCGAACAAACCAAATCCAGCATTATTAATCAACATATCTATATTTCTATCTTTACACATTTCATATAACTTAAAAACATTTTTTTCTTTCAGTAAGTCAAGTTCAATAACTTCGACATTTACTTTAACATTTGCTTTTATCTTTAACAATTCATCCTTGTTTCTAGCAACCAAAATCAAATCAATTCCTTTATTTGCTAAAACATATGCCATATTTTTTCCAATTCCACTTGAAGCTCCCGTTATTAGTGCTTTCATATTTCCTCCTTATTTAGAAAAGAGTATTAGCAAACTAACACTCTATTTTTTATCCTCCATAACACTTAAAATATTTGGAAGTATTTGTTTTTTTCTTGAAACCATCTTAGGTAAAAATACTCCTTCATAAACATCTTTAAGCCCAAATGCATCTTCAATTACTTCACTTGCTTCACTATTATAAATTACATATGAACCATTCTTAATAATATCTGTTATGAAAATAACCACTACACTATAATTATTATCAGCCATTTCATTTAAAACATTCACATATTCATCCATATTTTCTTTTATTTTTTCAAAGTCTAATGTCATTACTTGACCAATACCTAAAGTTTTAGAACCAACTACATAATTTTTAAAATCACTCTTTATTAAATCTCTAACACTCATACCTTCAATAGATGATGCAGCTTTTATCATTTCTAAACCATATTTATCCAAATCAACTTGAGCAATACTAGCGAGTTTTACAGCAGCAAATCTATCATCATCTGTAGTTGTTGGGCTAGTAAGTAACAAAGTATCAGAAAGAATTGCGGATAACATAAGACCACCAATTTCTTTAGGAATATTGATTTTATTTTCAATAAACATATCATAAATCATCGTAGATGTACAACCTACAGGTCTACTCCTAAAATTAATTGGCACATTAGTACCTATCGCCCCCAAATTATGATGATCTATAATTTCCAAAATATTAGCTTCTTCAATACCATCGACAGACTGAGCCAAATTATTGTGATCTACCAAAATAACTTTTTGTTTTTCATATTCATTTGGTCCAGTAAGTCTAATTAATCCTAAGCATTCTTTCTTATTATTAATAACTGGGTAATTAGTGTGATTAACTTTATGAGTCATTGTTTTAAAATCACTAAAATAATCATCATTATAAACTGTAACAGGGTTTTTATTAATATTAATATTTTTAATAAAGTTACTTAACGTAATTCTTGTAGCAATTTGGAAACTATCAAGCTCTGAGGCAATAATATTTACTCCATTTTCTTGAGCTTTTTTTATTATTTTTTTATCCAAGTTTATATTTAATGGCAAAATTACTAACTTAACTTTACTTTTTATTGCATAATCAAGTACTTTATATCTATCTCCAACAATTAATATATCTTCATTACTTAACTCAAAAGATTGTTCTAATGCCTTAAAACTCAAGCCAGCAATTAAAGTAATACCTTTAATTATATCATCACATTTAACAATTACTTTAGCATTTATTGTTTCAATAATATTATCTAGTGTAGTATATACTTGTTCTCTATTACCATTAATTAAGTATTTTGCCAACTCTTTTAATGTTACATAACCAGTTAAAACTTTTTTATCATCAACTAAAGGAATTGCTGTTATATTATGTTTTTCCATCAACTTAAAAGCTTCATCAATACTTTGGCTTTCATCAATAAATGCTTTTTTATCATATTTTACATTTTTAATTCTAACTCGCACATCATTTAAATAGCTTGGAACAGGCACATTAAAATAATTTAAAACAAATCTTGTTTCATTATTTATATTTCCTAAAACTTTAGGTACAGTTTTGTCTCCAAGTTCATTTTTTAAATAAGATAATGCTATACTTGAACATACAGTATCAGTATCTGGACTTTTATGTCCAAAAATAAACGTCATCATTTTATCACCTTCATATTTATAGAAAGATTTTACCATATATTTATATATTTTACAAGAATAATATTGACGAACAATCGTTTAATTAGTATAATATACATGTTGTTGGAAAATATTAAATAATGAACTAAAATATATTATATAAATACATTTAATAAGGAGGAAAAAACATGTTTGAATTAGTTAGTAAATATAAGCCTAGCGGAGATCAACCACAAGCTATAAAAGAATTAGTTACAGGCATTAATGAAGGAAAAAAAGAACAAGTTTTATTAGGGGCAACCGGAACAGGAAAAACTTTTACCATTGCCAATGTTATAAAAGAAACTAATAAACCTACTTTAGTTTTAGCCCATAACAAAACTCTTGCAGGTCAACTTTATGCAGAATTAAAAGAATTTTTTCCAAACAATCATGTTGAATATTTTGTATCCTACTATGATTATTATCAGCCTGAGGCATATGTTCCTAGTAGTGATACCTACATTGAAAAAGATTCTAGCATCAATGATGAAATTGATGAACTTCGTCATGCTGCTACTAGTGCTTTAATTAATTATAAAGATGTCATTGTGGTTGCCTCAGTTTCTTGTATATATGGTATTGGTGAAAAAGAAGAATATGAAAAAAATATGTTGATTTTAACCATCGGAGATAAGATAAGTAGAAATAAAATATTAAATAGATTAATAGATATGACTTATGAAAGAAATGATTTAGATTTTCATCGTGGAACATTTCGAGTTCGCGGAAATAATATAGATATCATACCAGTTAATGAAAAAGTAAGTGGTATAAGAATCGTTTTGGAAGATGATATAGTTTCAGAAATATGTGTATTTGACCCACTAACTGGGGTTGTAACTCAAAACAAAAAATCTGTAACAGTATCACCGGCTTCACACTTTGTAACAAGTAAAGAAAAATTAGAAGAAGCATGTAACAGAATCGAAAAAGAATTAAAAGAAAGATTACAAGAGTTAAAAAATGAAAATAAACTAATTGAAGAACAAAGACTTCGTGAAAGAACTAATTATGACCTTGAAATGCTTCGTGAAACAGGATTTTGTAATGGTGTAGAAAATTATTCAAGACATTTAGCTCTAAGAGATGCTGGAGAAACACCTTCATGTTTAATAGATTTCTTTCCTAAGGACTTTTTATTAGTGGTTGACGAATCTCATGTAACCCTACCACAAGTTCGAGGAATGTATAACGGGGACAGAATGCGTAAACAAACACTCGTCGATTATGGTTTTAGACTTCCAAGTGCCCTAGATAACAGACCACTTAAATTTGAAGAATTTGAAGAAAAAATCAATCAAGCAATTTATGTATCAGCCACTCCTGGAGATTATGAACTTGAAAGAACAAATAATAAATACGTTGAACAAATTATTAGACCGACAGGATTACTTGATCCAATAATTGAAGTTCGTAAAACTGAAGGACAAATTGACGATATAATTAGCGAAATTAACGAAAGAATAAAAAGAAATGAAAGAGTTTTAATTACAACTCTTACTATAAGAATGAGCGAGGAGCTAACAAACTATTTAAAAGAAATGAACATTAAAGTAGCTTATTTGCATAGTGAAATTAAAACTTTAGAAAGATTAAAAATAATTCACGACTTACGAAGTGGCATTTATGACTGTATCGTAGGTATCAATCTTCTTCGTGAAGGATTAGACATTCCTGAAGTTAGTTTAATATGTATATTAGATGCAGACAAACAAGGATTCTTAAGAAGTAACAGAAGTCTAATTCAAACTATCGGACGAGCAGCCAGAAATGAATTTGGTAAAGTAATTATGTATGCTGATACATATAGTGATGCAATGAATGAAGCTATTAGAGAAACTAAAAGAAGACGGGAAATACAAGAAGAGTATAATAAAGTTCATGGAATCACGCCGAAAACTATTATTAAAGACATAAAAGAAGTTGTTACAAATGATGTGACAGAGAAAAAGAAGAAAATTAGTAAGAAAGAAAGAATTGAAATGCTCGAAACACTCGAAAAAGAAATGCGTGAAGCCGCTGCAGCTATGGACTTTGAAAAAGCGATGGAACTTCGAGATATTTATTTTGAATTAAAAGGAATTTAAAAAAGTATTGTACAATTCACAATACTTTTTATTTTTTAAAACAAAGATATTATTTTAGGTATTAATATAATACAACCTACCACTGCTGCAAAAAACGCATTAACTAAAACTGCTCCAGCGGCTATATCTTTAGCATATTTGGCATGAATTCTAATTTCCGGAGATAATAAATTTACGACTTCTTCAATTGATGTATTAAATAATTCTGCTCCAATAACCAAAGCAAATAAAACTATGCACACTACCCATTCCCAAACAGCAATTTTAAGAATAAAACCTAAAAGTATAACAATTATCATAGCTAAGACATGAATTTTTAAATTTCTTTCAGCTTTGTAAGCCTTTTTTATACCATCAATTGCATATTTAAAACTACTTATTAAACCATCACTCTTCATTTTTACCTACCTTTTTATTATAAATATTTATATAAATTATTAAATATGCAAGTCCAAGTAAGAAACCACCTACTACATCAGTAAAATAATGAACTCCAACATAAATTCTACTAAATCCTATAGATAATATCAGTAATGATAATAATGTAATTAATGTCCATTTTAAATATTTATTAGCAACATTTTTATAAACTAAATAAATTATTATTCCATAAAATGCCATACTTACCATAGAATGTCCAGATGGGAAACTATATCCATCTTCTTCAACTAATCTTAAAACATTTGGCCTTGGTCTTCTAACAATATGTTTAATAACCTGATTAATTAAGGTTACTCCTACTAAATCAAATGTTACGAACCATCTAATTTTCTTACAAAACATAAAAATTAACACACCAGCAAGCACTGTAAAAGCAACTCCTCCTAATTCTGTAATCATTTTAAGTACCGAAGTTATTCCATCACTCATTATATTGTCTGCTATAAAGCTATAAACTTTTGTATCAATTACTAAACTATCATAACTTAATACACCATAACAAATTACACTAAATAATATTAAACATAAAACAACAATAAAAATATTAAACTTCTTCATAACTACCCTTCAATATGTTTCTTTTCTAAAAACATTTTAATTCTATCTAATCCAATTATAACTAAACCACCGATTAAAAAATAAACAACGTTAAATGTATCAATGCTTAATGCATCTTTAGGAACTTCTAATGTTGTTGGTCCCATTACAATTGCATATAATGAACCAATCATTAAGCCAATTATTAAATAAACTGTAGCACTTCTATATTTGTCTAGTGCCATTTTTATTAACTTTATTATTAAAGCAATACCAAGTAAGACTCCAATTCCAAAAATAAATAATGCTGGAAAATAAGTAAAATTCATACGTAAAAATTCTTTTATTCCATTTATTATTGGAATATATAAACCAAATATCAAAAGAAGTGTTGACCCAGAAATACCCGGTAATACCATTGCACATATCGCTACCATCCCAGCAAATAAAATATACATAGCTAAACCAAAATTTAAATTAGCAATATTAACACTATCTCCACCACTTATCGGATTAAAATATGTTATTAATGAAACAATTAAAATACCAATTATAGCAAAAATAATATTTTTATATTTACCTTTAATATTATTTTTTTCTTCTTTCATTATTAAAGGAATAGAAAATACAATAAATCCTAAAAATAACGAACTAACTCTATATATTTTTGTTTCAAATAAACTAGTTAAAACTAAAGTAGCTAAACTCATACCAAAAATCCAACCAGTACCTAATTTAAATAAAAACCATAAAGCACTTTTTTTCTTTTTAAAATCCCCATAAAAAACATCATTTAAAGCATTTATAAATTTATCATAAAAACCAAGAATAAAAGCGATTGTACCACCACTAACTCCTGGTACACTATCAGCTAGCGCCATACAAAATCCCCAAAATGCATTAATTAAATATTTCATTTTACCACCTTTTAAATTATACCAAATAACTCTATTATATACAAATTTTTTTAATCATTCGTAACATTACCATCACCAAAAACTGGAATAGTATCTCCTAAATATGTTGGCTCAGGTTTAAAAATAGTCTTTACAAAATCTTTATCTCTAGCAAGTATTTCTCTAAGTTCAAACTTTATACTTCCACTATAATCTCTTAAAGTTGCAGAAACTCCAACTGCATCTAACTCTAACTTTTCAGCTATATACAAACTTCTATACAAATGAAATTGTTGTGTTACAATAATGATATTGTTGGCTAAAAATATTTCTTTTGCTCTATAAATACTATCATATGTTGAAAAACCAGCATGGTCCATAAAAATATCATTACTTTCTATCCCTTTATCAAGTAAATAATTTTTCATAACATTTACCTCATCATAATACTTTTTGCCATGATCCCCACTTACAATTATTTTTCTAGAGTAACCATTTTCATATAATTTATAAGCCATATCAAGTCTATCTTTTAAAACTGGACTTGGTTTACCATTTCTTAATCCAGCCCCTAAAACTAAAATAGCATCATAACCTTTATTCAAATTATTTTCATCAACTATTTTATCCTTTACACTACACTTTACATACATATTTATCCCTAAAACTATAATGATTCCCATCACAATTAAAGTACTTATAACAATTATTATTTTTTTTAAAACTTTATTCATATTTATTTCTTCAACTTTTCTATTTCTTCTTTTGATAGACCTGTTACTTCTAGTATTCCATCAATCGGATAATTTGCTTCCAATAACTTTTTAGCAATTGATTCTTTTTCCACTTTTTGTCCTTCAGCTAACCCTTTTTCAAGACCTTCTTTTAATCCTTCTCTTCTAGCAATATTTTTCTCAGTATTTTGTATATACTTTTCTTCTTCCTCCGGAGTTATATCATATATGAATACATCTTCTTTATTTAATCTTTTCAACTTATCAACACTCTCCTTAACACTAGAGTTTTTTATCTCACTACAATACTTTTCAAGATCTTCTTTATTCTTTATCCCTAACATTGTTAAAAGTGGTTTTTCTCTAGCACTTTTCATGTCTTTATCATACCAAAGTTTAGCAAACTTTTCAACATTGATTTCATAATATTTGAAACGATTATCTAATTCCTTTTTATAGTTCTTATCATAAAATGTATAACACGTTATTAATGGATCCGTAGGCTTTACTTTATAGTTTAATGATATATGAATAAACTCTGAGACAGTATCATACGCTTGGCTCACTAAAGTTTTTTGACTACAAAAGAAAAATAAAAATTAATATTTCTCACCTTTGTAATCTCGCTATATGATGAATTAAGTTCTAAATTTATTTTTCTTCCCTGTGCTTCCACGAGTAAATCTAATCTTTTACTTCGCTCGTTTTTTTGTCTTATCTTTAATTCAACCGGAATAAATTTAATTATTCTATCTATTTTAATATCTAAGCATTCACTTAAAAGTTCACAAAGTAAGTGAGTTCTGTCTTCATTAAACCCCACGAATATGGCTTTAAACATCTTATCATAATTAAAGCCATAAAAGACATCTTTTGTTTTATTTTTTTCTATTAATTTACTAGGCATAAAATTTCTCCCTTCGATAAGTCTATATCTTAAGACAGAAGTACCAAAAAGTGCAAGAAAAATCGTCCGTCAAAAATCGACATAAATTGGGATATTCGGGCTATTTCGTCTCATTTTTAGGGAAATCTAAAATATAAAATTTTTGAAGATATTTTGTAATTTATTAAACTCTATGATAAAATAAATTCGAGGGATGTCTTTATGACAATAAAAAAAATTAATAAAAACGAATACTTTATAGAAGAAAACGGAGTAAAAGTATTTTCCTATATTTTAACTGATGATACTTTATGCGCAGGAAGTGGTGATGTTTTACCAAGTGAAGAATTATTTATTAAAATACTATCATTTTTAAAAGAAAATATATTAAAAGAAAATATGATTATTCGAGTTGTTAATGAAAATCTATTTTCGTTATTTGATAAATATTGTAAAGTAACAGCTGTTTGTGTTGAACGAACATTAAATTATTATGAAAATAATTACGATATAAAAGAAAAGTATTTTGAAATTGATAATCTTAAGATTAAATACTTTGAAACAGAAAATAGTGCATATTGTAATTTTATAAAAAATGAAATAAGTGATGAATTAGAAATTTCAAAAACAATAAACTATTTAAAGAACAAAAATAAATTAACTTTTATAATTGATGTTCAAAACTTAGATTGTTTTTTTTCATTAGGTTTTAAAATAGAATACAAAGACTACAAGTTGGCTTAGAATCCAACTTTTTTAATGACTTTTGTATGTTTTTTTGGTACAATTAAAGGGGTGAAAAAGATGAAAAAAGAAAATATTAGAAATTTTTCAATAATTGCTCATATAGATCATGGAAAAAGTACTCTAGCAGATAGACTTTTAGAAATCACCGGAGCTGTTTCCAAAAGAGAAATGAAAGATCAAATTTTAGACAGTATGGATCTAGAACGTGAAAGAGGAATAACAATTAAATTAAATGCTGTAAAATTAAACTATAAATATAAAGATGAAGATTATGTTATTAATTTAATTGATACTCCTGGTCATGTCGATTTTTCATATGAAGTATCAAGAAGTCTAGCAGCTTGTGAAGGTGCTATTTTAGTTGTAGATGCTGCTCAAGGTATTGAAGCTCAAACTTTAGCTAATTTGTACCTAGCTATGGAACAAGATTTAACTATAATTCCTGTCATTAATAAGATAGATTTACCGAACGCTGATATTCCAAGAGTAAAAAAAGAACTTGTAGATGTTTTAGGATTTAATGAAAATGATATAATTTTATGTAGTGCTAAAACTGGAGAAGGGGTTCAAGATATTTTAGATGCCGTAATTGAAAAAATTCCTGAACCTAAAATAAATGTTGAAGATAAAACAAGATCTTTAATATTTGACTCATATTTTGATCCTTATCGAGGAGTGGTTTTATTAGTTAAATTAGTAGATGGTAAAATAAAAATTGGTGATACTATAAAAATGATGGCAACAAATAGTACTTTTGAAGTTGTAGAACTCGGAGTACATACCCCAAAAGAAGAAAAGTATAATGAACTAAAAAGCGGAGAAGTAGGCTATGTTGCTGCATCAATTAAAGACATAAGTACAGTCTCTGTCGGCGATACCATTACCGTCGTAGGTCGTGAAGCAACAGAACCAATTAAAGGTTATAAAAAAATGAAACCAATGGTTTTCTCAGGTATATTTCCGACCGAACCCAATAGATATGAAGAATTAAAAGAAGCCTTAATAAAATTAAAATTAAATGATGCTGCTTTATCGTTTGAACCAGAAACTAGTGAAGCTTTAGGTTTTGGTTTTCGTATTGGATTTTTAGGTCTTTTACATATGGATGTAATTATTACTCGTATTGAAAGAGAATTTAATATTGGCATTATTGCTACCAGTCCAAGTGTAGTTTACGAAGTAACCCTAACAGATGGAAGTATCATAGAGGTTGATGCTCCATCAAAAATGCCTGAAAAAACAAAAATTAATTATATAAAAGAACCTTATATATATACAAATATAATAGCACCTTCTGAATACATCGGAGCTATTATGGAGTTATGCCAAAACAAGCGTGGAATTTACAAAAGTGTGGATTATATCGACGCCACAAGAATAGATGTTCACTATGAAATTCCCTTATCAGAGATAGTATATGATTTTTATGACAGATTAAAAAGTACTACGAAAGGTTATGCTTCATTTGATTATGAATTATGTGGATATAAAGAAAGTAGTTTAGTAAAAATGGACATCTTACTAAATGGTGAAATTGTAGATGCTTTGAGTGTTATTATTCATAAAGATTTTGCTTATCAAAAAGGACGTGCAATTGTTAAGAAATTACGTGAATTAATACCAAGACAAATGTTTCAAATACCAATTCAAGCAAGTATTGGCTCCAAAGTAATAGCTAGAGAAAATATCAGCGCCTTAAAGAAGAATGTTTTAGCAAAATGTTATGGTGGAGATGTTTCCAGAAAAAGAAAATTATTAGAAAAACAAAAGGAAGGAAAGAAAAGAATGAAAATGGTTGGAACGGTTGAAGTTCCTCAAGAGGCATTCTTAGCAGTTTTAGGTGATGAATAATGGGTGAAGAAGAAAAAAATTATATTATAAGACAAGCTGATATGTATATTTCTGGTAAATCCTTACGCGAAATTGCTGAAATAATTGGTAAATCACATATTACAGTTAGAAATAATTTAACAAAAAAATTAAGATATGCCGATGCTATAAAATATAAAATTGTTATGGAAAAATTAGAATATAACAAAGAAAAATCAATTGAAGATGAAGAAGTTAGAACAAGAATTCTTGATGCTTACGAATTGTTAGTTTTGAAGAATAAAACAGTTTCAGAAATTGCCGCTGATCTAGGAACAACAGATAACATTATATATCGTGATCTTTCAGAAAGATTACAAGAATTAAATAAAGTTGCACCAGATATTATAACAAATGATATGGTAAAAAAAGTAGCTGAAACATTAAAAAATCATAGTATCCGTAACAATCCTTATCTTGTTTTCAAACAAGAAAGAGAAAAACAGACAAAAATGAAAAATAGACTAAATAAGATGTTCCCTAGAAAAGATAGACAAATTAATTTTTTGACAAACTGTGCATTAACATATGGCTTGAGGGTAGAAACGATTGCTGACTTTTTTGGGGATAATCCAACTGATTTATTAAGGGATTTTCAATCTGGAAATAGTCTTTACAATAACTTGTCAAATGTATTTAAACATGGAATGAAACCACAACAAGAAGCTGTTGCAGAATTTGAAAATTTTTTTGAAAGATTAACAAAAGCATCAATAAATAAAGATAAAGAAAAAATAACAGAAATACTTGAAGAGATTTCTGATAAAAAAGCCCTTAAAATAGCTAATAGAGATAAAACAAAACAGCTAACATTGACAGATGATGAAATATTAACAATATTAAAATTTCAAATAAAATATATGATTAGTACACATCAAATAGAAAGAATATTTGGAATAAGTAAAAGTAATTACAAAAAAAGAGTAAAAAGACTGCAAACTGAACATGAAAAATTAGTATCTGATTTTGAATATATTGCGGATTTTGTTTCTTGCATACCTAATAAGGTGACAGAAAGAAGGTAAAAAATGAGTTTAAAATATTTATATCAAATGTTTCCAGATGAAAATAAAAGAAGAAGATTTATAATAAATTGTGCTTTAACATTTGGTTTAAGAGCAGAAACATTAGCCGCCTTACTTAACACGAGTGTGGAAACAATTAAATCAGAGCTACTTTATAATATCAACTATATGCATAATTCAATGCAAGCACTATTTCATATTGGTATGGATAATCAAGAAGAAGCAAAACAAAATTTTATTGAATTTTTCAATAAATTAGTTACAGCAGGTAAGTCAAATAATAAAGAAGAAATAAGTAATGTTCTTGAAACAATTTCTGATAGAAAAGCAATGCAAATAATGCGTAGAGAAGGTAGGGGAACAAGTAAATTATCTGATGAAGAAATATTAATAATTTTAAAATATCAATTGAAGTATTTTTTGAGTACAGAAAAAATTGAAAAAATATTTCATGTTCATCATACTATTTATTCTAAAAAAGTAGAAAATTTAAAAACTGAATATCCGAATCTAGTATCTCAGTATGAGATCCAAAGAGATATGTTTCATAAAAGTTATAGTGATCCAAAGAAAGGAAGATAATATGAATGTTAAATATTTATATCAAATGTTTCCAACAAAAGAAAAAAGAAATCATTTTTTAAGCCAATGTGTATTAACATATGGTTTATCGCTTGATTCATTATGTAATACTTTGAATTTAAATAAAGAAAAAACGTTTGATGATTTAGTGGTTAGAAATATAAAATATTATGAATCAGTAGAAAAAGTATTCAAATTTGGTATGAAAAGGCAAGAAGATGCAATAAAAAACTTTGTAGATTTTTTTACTAATCTAATTAAAGCATATGAAGGAAAAAATAAAACTGAAATAGCAAACATTTTAAATGAATTGTCTGATAAAAAAGCTATATGTATTGCAAAAAGACCAGATTCAAAAGGAAAAAAGTTATCGGATGAACAAATATTAGCTATATTAAAATATCAAATTAAATACATGTTGGAAACAAAGTCAATAGCAAGAATTTTCAATATAGATAGAGGAACATATTCATCAAGGGTTAGAAATCTAGGCCCAGAATATGCAAACTTAATTTCAGATTTTGATTATCTAAGTGATTTTTATCATAATGCATCATTAGCTAGTAGAGGAATTAAATAATGGCTAGTTCAATTTATATTCATATTCCATTTTGTAAAAATATATGCTCTTATTGTGATTTTTGCAAATTTATATATAATGAAAAATGGGCTTATGCATATCTAAAAGCTTTAAAAAATGAGATAAATGATAGATATATGGGTGAAGAAATTAAAACGATATATATCGGTGGAGGAACACCAAGTGCACTAAATATAAAAGAAGTAAAAAGTTTATTAAGTATGTTAGATAATGTCAATAAAAATAATTTAGAGGAATTTACTTTCGAATGTAATTTAGAAGATATAAATGAAGAATTAGTATTACTTTTAAAAAATTTCGGGGTAAATAGATTAAGTATAGGTATAGAGTCATTTGATAAAGATAAACTAAAATTTATGGAAAGAAAGGCTGATTTTAAAGATGCTTTAGAAAAAATAAATTTATGTAAGAAATTAGGGTTTAATAACATAAATTTAGATTTGATGTATGCTATACCCGGAGAAACTTTAAAAATTTTAAAAAAGGATTTATCACTATTTTTAAAATTAAAGCCCACGCATATAAGTGCCTATAGTTTAATTTTAGAAAGTCACACCAAGGCTTATGTAAACGGAGTCAGTGAAATTGAAGAAGAATTAGACTATGAAATGTATAAATATATTACTGAAAAACTAAGTAATGCACATCATTATGAAATTAGTAACTATGCGATACCAGGATGTGAAAGTAAACACAATTTAGTTTATTGGAATAATGAAGAATATTATGGTTTTGGCTTAGGTGCAAGTGGATATGTAGATGAAATAAGATATACAAATACTAAGAATTTAAAAGATTATTTATTAGGTAATTGGGTACAAGAAAAAGAAATAATCGGCGAAAAAGAAAAAATGGATTATGAAATAATGCTTGGTTTAAGAAAACTTGATGGTATAAATTTAGATGAATTTAAGAAAAAATTTGGAATAGAATTAGAAAATGCTTATAATATAAAACCTCTTTTAAAAAGTAAAGAATTAATTAAGAAGAAAGGTTATATATATATTAATCCAAATTACATATATGTTTCAAATGAAATACTTTTAAAAATAATTTAGAAATTTTTGAGCACACTATATATGGGTGAAATAGTGTGCTTTTAGATTTAAAAATATTAAATGGGGATATGCCATTAAAATTTGATAAATATGTTAATAATTATACCGTTGAAATAAAAGAAGATGTTACAAAATTAGAAATAGAATATATATGTAACAATGATGATTTAGTTACTATAAAAAATAATGATAATTTAGACTTTGGTATAAACCATATCTTTATAGAAGTGGTAAATAATGAAGAAAAAAACGTGTATGTATTGGAAATATATAAAAAAAGAGATGAAAATGTGTTTAATGAAATAAAAATAGAGTCAGAAATTAAAAATGAAGAAAAAATACCTAATTATGTACCTATTGGTTTAATTGTTGGAAGTTTTTTTATTATTCTTTTAACGTTTTGGATATTATTTCATAAAAAAAAATAAGATAATTCTTCCCGTAAATACGGGATTTTTTTTGTTAAAAACAATTTTTTTAACAAAGTTTTAAAAAAAACGCAAAAAAAAATTAAAAAAGGAAATATATTAAGTGAAGGGAGAAATTTATATGATTGTAGTTCGTCAAAGGGATGAGAAGGATTGTGGTGTGTGTGCCCTTTTGTCAATCATTAGGCATCATAAAGGGAATGTTCCACTTGAAAAAATCAGGTTGGATGCTAAAACCACCAATGAAGGAACAACGGCTTTAAACTTAATTCTTGCTAGTCAAAAATATAGTTTTGAAGCAGTGGGAGTAAAATTAAATAGTATTTATGACATTAAACAATTTCCTGCAATAGCTCATATGAATTTAAAAAAAGGCTATACCCATTATGTCGTAATAGAAAAAATCACTAAAGACAAAATTGTCATAATGGATCCGGCCAAAGGAAAGGTGGTAATGAAAGTTAATGATTTCATATGCGAATGGAGTAATGTAGTATTATTGTTTTATCCAAAACAAAAAATAATAGTTTTAAAAAATGAAGTAACAATATTTAAATTATTTACTAGGGTTATGAAATCTGAAAAAGGTTTAATAAAAATTATTATTTTTGTAAGTTTCTTACTAATGTTACTTAGCATATTATTAGGATATTATTTTCAAATATTATTTTCTTCAATTACAAATGGTTATTCTTATAAATATTTGAAAATTATTGTTATAATATTCTTAATTTTTACAATATTTAAAATTATTTTATCCTTTTATAGAACCTATTTAGAAAATCATTTAAATAAAAATATAGATTGTTTATTAAATAGTGATTTTTTAAGTCATTTGTATAATCTTCCTTTAAATGTTATAACATCTAGAAATGCCGGAGAAATAATATCTAGAGTAAATGATTTAACTAGTATAAAAAATATTATTACTGAGATTTTTATGTCATCAACTTTAGATTTAATCTTAGTTGTTGTAGCAGTACCCTTATTAATAAATATAAGTAAGAACTTATTTTTCATACTTTTTCTTATAATTATATTATATTTTTTAATAGGGTTAATATTTAGTAGAGTAATATTTAAAAGAGCCTATCAAAATATATCTTATGAAGCAGATTTTAATAATAATCTAATCGAAGATATAAAAATGATTAATAGTATTAAAAACCTAAATATAGTTTCTCCTGCATTAAAGAAACTTGAATCTAAATTAACAAATTACTTATATGATAGTTATCTTTTAAACATCGTAATCAATAATGAAAAAACATTAAAAAGTATTATATATGAAATAGGATTTTTCATTATAAATACATATGGTTTATATCTTCTTTATAAAAATAAAATATTGTTAATTAATATTATTACTTTTAATACTTTATTAAGTCTTTTTCTAGATCCTTTAAAAAACATCGTAGATAATATGCCTAAGTATTGTTATATGAAAGCAACAATTTCTAAAATAAATGATTTTCTAAGTCTAAAAAAAGAAGAATTAGGAGATATTGAAGATACTTATGGATATGAATTGCGATTTAAAAATCTAACATATTCTTATAATAAATATGAAAATATTATTAAAAATTTTAATTTAATAATTCCAGAAGGAAATTTTATTTTATTAAAAGGACCATCTGGATCAGGTAAATCAACAATTTGTAATATATTAAATAAGTATATAAATGATTATGATGGAAACATATTACTAGGAGCAATTAATATAAAAGATTTAAGTATAAATACCATCAGAAAAAATATTATATATGTAAACCAAAATGAAAATATTTTTTCAGGAACTATCAGAGAAAATATTGTTCTAGATAAAAAAGTATCAGAAGTTGATTTTCAATATATATGTTATTTATGTAAAATAGATGAAATTGTAAAAAAAAGACCACTTAGATTCGAAACATTTATAAGTCCTGATGAAAATAATTTATCCGGAGGTGAAAGGCAAAGAATTATATTAGCACGAGCTTTACTTAATAATTTTAATATTTTATTACTTGATGAAGCCTTAAGTGAGGTTGATATGAAATTAGAACTATCAATTTTGAAAAACATGAGAAAAATATATAAAGATAAAACTATTATTTATATTTCTCATAAAAAATATCCTAAAATATTTGATAATGTTATAAATTTAGGGAGCAACTTATGTCATACTTAGATTTATTAAATATTAAATATAAATTTAAAAAATTTCTCATATTAACTATAATAATATTTATTGGCATATGCATATATATTTTGAATTTGGAAATATATGATACAAATATAACTTACGGATATAAAGAAAAAGGATTTATTGTAGCAAAGATAAGTATTGATAACCCTGATATTATAAATTCCATTGCTTATATCAAAGTAGGGGATAAAAAGTATAAAGTTTTAGTTAATAGTGTGGGAGAGATAAGTTTAGATAAAGAAAATTTAATAAATTATCAAGATGTTTACTTAAAAGTTGATAATGAACTAAGAGAAAACCAAGTGTTTAAGTTAACAATTATGTATAATAAAGAAAAAGTATATGAAAAACTTAAAAAAATGTTGTTTTAGGAGGTAATTATGGAAGTTTTAAGTTGTAAAAAATTAGCAGAATTAAATGGGGGAGGAAGAACATTGTGGTATTTATTAGGAGGTATCGCAACATTTTTAGCAGGACTTATCTCAGGTTTTGTAAATCCTAAGAAATGTAATTAAAGGAGGTAGTTTAATGTATTTAGAAAAAAAGGAATTAAACAATATTGTTGGTGGAGCATCAGCAGCTATATTTAATGCATTTGCAAGAATCTTTAGAACAATGTATGATATTGGCTATGAAATAGGCTCAACAATTAGAAGATTAGTATCTAAAAAAACATGTAAAATCTAAAAAGGTATAAGCCTTTTTAGGTACAGTATAACGAAAATTATTACAAAAAACGCCAAATTATAATAAAAAATGTTGATAAACCTTATTTCAAATGTTATAATATGTAATGAAAACGAGAAGGGAGGGAATGAATTTGACAAAAGTAGTTGTGCAAAACGGGAATGTTGATTTAGCATTAAAAAAGTTTAAAGCAAAAGTTGCAAGAAGTGGAGTCCCTTCTGAAATCAAAAAAAGAAAACACTATGAAAAACCAGGCGTAAAAAGAAGAAACGAAATTAAAGAAGGAATTAAAAACTCACATAAAAGAAATCGAGGCTAATTATGTACGAAAAAATTAATGAAGATTTAAAAAATGCAATGAAAGAAAAAGACACTTTTAAATTATCAGTCCTTAGAATGTTAAAAAGTGCTCTACAACTTGAACAAATTGCTAAAAAACATGAATTAGATGATAATGAAATAGCTGCAGTATTAAAAAAACAAGTTAAAGTTCGTAAAGATTCATTAGAAGAATATAAAAAATATGATAAAACTGAATTAGTAGAGTCTTTAGAAAAAGAAATCGCAATACTAGATGCTTATTTACCTGAAGAAATGTCTGAAAGTGAAATAAGTGAAATAGTAAAAAGTGCAGTGGAAGAAATAAAACCAACTAGCATGAAAGATATGGGACTTGTAATGAAAAAGGTTAATGAGCTTCTTGTTGGAAAAAATGCAGATATGTCTCTAGTTAGTAAATTAGTTAAAGAACAAATTATGTCAAATTAAAACAACACTTTAAAAAAGTGTTGCTTTTTCTATAAGGAAAAAAATATGAATTTAAATAATATAAAAAAAGAATATAAAAAAATGCAAAAAATATACGGAGACCCTAGTCTTGAACCAATATATTTCGGAGGATGTTGTAACAATCCAGATATTTGTTTTGTCTTTATGAATCCAACAGCTAGAAATATTGCTGCAGATAAATCATGGCAAGGTCCAAGGTCTCCATGGATAGGAACTAAAAATATTTGGGATTTATTTATGGCAATAAAAATTATTGATGAAGATTTATATCGGGAAATAAAAAGTAAAAAAGGGCGTGAATGGACACCAGACTTTGCCAAAAAAGTTTATAAAAAAGTAGAAAAAAATAAAATATTTATAACCAATCTAGGAAAATGTACACAAATAGATGCAAGGCCTTTACCGGATAAAGTATTTAAAGATTATTTAACTTTAATGGAAAATGAAATAGCGATAGTTAATCCTAAGGTTATAATACTTTTTGGTAATCAAGTAAGTTCAATATTTCTAAAAGAAAAAATATCAGTAAGCACAAGTCGTAAGAAAAAATACATAAAAGAAATCAATAATAAAAAATATACATGTTTTTCTGTTTATTATCCAATTGGAAACGGAAGATTTAATATAGATAAGTCAATCGAAGATATATTGTGGATTAAGGAGGTATATTTTAATGAAATACACAATTAGAAAAGAAAAGAAAGAAGATTGCATGGGCGTCTCTCATGTAATAACAATAGCATGGAATGAAACTTATAAAGGTATTTTGTCTGATTCCTTTTTGGAAGAAATAAAAACAAATGAAGTAAAAAGAGGTAAAATTATCAAAGAAACATTTGCTACAAAAAATTACAGCACCCTTGTTTTAGAAATAGATAATGAAGTCGTAGGGTTTGTAAACTTTGGAAAAACTGAAGATTTAGAATTTGATAATTGTGGGGAAATATTTGCTCTTTATATTATAAAAAAATATCACCATTATGGTTTTGGCAAAAAACTCGTAGAAGAATCCATTAAAAATTTAAAAGAAATGGGCTTTGATAAAATGCTTATATCTTGTCTAAAAGAAAATCCCACTAACGAATTTTATAAACATATTGGTGGAAGATATATTAAAAATAAAATATATAAACAATTAAATTTACCTGAAAACGTTTATTATTTTGATATCTAGAAAGTAAAATATTACAAAATTCAATTTTTCACATAATTACCATGGAAAATTTATTATAAATTTGGTAAAATATATATGGAGTGATATCATGATTGAAATAGGTATTAGTTATGTAGAATATTTAAATAAATTAAAAAAAGAAGAATTAATAAAAATAATTACAGATTACAATAAAATGTGTGAAATCTTTGATGAAACAAAAATAGAAGATACAAAGTCTAAAAAAGATGTTTTAGTAGAAAAAATAAATGAAATAAAAAATAAATATTTAAAGTATCTTATAATGTCATTAGATCTAAAAGACTATGAGTCATTAAAAAACATATTGAAAAAAAATGATACAAAAACATTGAATGAACATAAAGAATTAATAAATTATTTTATTGATAAACACATTATTTTTCAAAAAGATAACTTAGAGGTTCCAAATGATTTAGAATTTAAATGTTGTTTTAAAAATAAAGATATTTTAAAATATGTAAAAAAATGGAATAGAATATATGATTTAGCAAATGGCATAATTATTGCATATGGTGTTGTAAGTAAAAAATATTTTTCTTTCATCATAAGTGGTATTGAAGAAAAAGATAAAATTATATCCAAACTAGAATTTTATTATAAGAAAGAATATATTATTGAAGATAAAATGATTGTAAGTAATAAATTAAGTAATAAAAAAAGAATAAATAAGTATTTTAAAGATAATAATTATAAATGTTTTACAAATAAAGAATATGTTGAAATGGGGAAAAATATTTATCACCACAATATTAAATCTTATAAAAAGCTTATTAAAACATTAAAAAACTTTTATGTTTTTAAAAACAAAGATATAAAATTTATTGATGATAATATCGTTATTCCATACTTATATAATTCTTTAAATGAAGAAGATATAGCTAATAAGAATCTCGAAGAAACTATTATAAGTCTATTTGAGTTTAAGGGAGATAAATTGAAAAATAAAATGTTACAAGAAATATCTAAAATCAGAAATGAGTTTCCTCTTTGGGAATATCGTGGATTTACTAAAACGGAGGTAAATAAATGAAGAAAAATGGATATACAGTTGTTGAACTAGCAATAGTACTTGGAATTTTTAGTATTTGTTATTTTACAGCAACATGGGTAATTTCTAGTAAGTTAAATGTTAACTATGAAGAAGGAATGTATAATCAAAAAATAGCATGTATAGAAAACAATGCTGTATTATATGCCAAAGCCAATGATAAATTGTTTGAAAAAGATAAAACGATTTATGTAACTGTAGATGATTTAGCTAAAGCAAATGCTGTTATAAGTAGTGATGGAGAAGTAATAGATCCAAGAGATGAAAAAAGCTCTATGAATGATATTAAAGTAAAACTAACTATGGAAGGCGACAAAATAACTGCAAAAGTACTAAGTTAAAATATTTTTGTGTCAAATTTATGTCAAATTTTTAGTGTTTTCTTGCATAAATAGATATTAATGAGTATTATAAGTAATGAAAAGGGAGTGTATGTATGTTATATCCATCAATAGATAAACTATTAAATATAGTTGACTCTAAGTACAAATTGGTTCATGTAGCTTCAATAAGAAGTAAGCAAATGCTTGAAAATAATCACTATCAAATGAAGGAAAATGAATATAGAAATAAGAAAAGTTTAGGTAGAGCACTTGAAGAAGTTGAAGCAGGATTGATAAAAATTATCGAAGAACCGCAAAAATAACTTGATTATTTTATCAATATATGATAAGATATTCTTGTTCTCGGGGAATTAGCTCAGTTGGCTAGAGCACCACGCTTGCACCGTGGGGGTCGCGGGTTCGAGTCCCACATTCTCCACCAATTGAACATCAAAGTCCGTATCTACGGGCTTTTTATTTTGCAATTTTTAATTTATTTGCTATAATATCCTTGTTGGTGATACAAATTGAAAAAGAAAAAATTAGATATAATATATGAAGATAAATATCTTATTATAATTAATAAGCCAAGTGGAATTTTAACAATATCTAGAGATAATAGTTATGACAAGAATTTATATGATGAAGTAAAAGGATATATAAAAAAACAAAATCCTAAAAATAAAATATTTATAGTTCATAGATTAGATAAGGATACTTCTGGGTTAATAGTTTTTGCTAAAAGTGAATTAGTAAAAAGAAAATTACAAGACAATTGGACAGAAGTAAAAAGATATTATTATGCAGTAGTAGAAAAAACATTAACTCAAAATGGTCATTTAGAAGACTACTTATTTGAAACAAAGACTCATGATGTAATAATAACTAAAGATAAGAAAAAAGGAAAATTAGCTATAACAGATTTTGAGGTAATAAAATATAATACTAAATACAGTCTATTAAATATAAATATTAAAACAGGAAGAAAAAATCAAATTAGAGTTCAGCTTGCTAATATAAATCATCCGATTGTGGGTGATAAAAAATATAGTAAAAAGTGTAGCTTGCCAATGTGTTTACAGGCATATAAGTTACAATTCATCCATCCAATAAGTAATGAATTATTAAATATTGAAATAAAAATAAACCACAATTTTCAAAATTTAATTAATTAGGGGTTGCATTAAAATTTTTAAAGTGCTATAATTGACCCAATCAGTGATGAAGGAATTTACGACTCTGGAGCTGAATCGTTAAATCGCGTTAAGATAAATTAAGTTAAATAAAAGGATGGTACCGTGCATAAAGCACTCCTTGTGCACCATTCTTTTTTATTTTTAAGGGAGGAAATTTTATGACATTATTTGAAGAATTAAAATGGAGAGGATTAGTAAATGATATAACTAGTCCAGATGTTGAAGAAGCTATTAATAAAGGTGGATTAAAGTTTTATATAGGTGTAGATCCAACTGGAGATTCACTTCATATTGGTCATTACTGTACTGTAATAGCTACATCAAAAAGATTAATGGAAGGAGGACATACACCGATAATTATTGCTGGTGGTGGAACAGGATTAATCGGAGATCCAAAACCAAATGTTGAAAGACCAATGATTAGTAAAGAAGCCGTTGCTCACAATATTAAGTGTATACAAAATCAAATCAGTACTATCCTTGGTGGAAAAATTGAAATAGTAAATAATGCTGATTGGTTATGCGAAATGAAAGCTATCGATTATCTTAGAGATTTTGGTAAATTCTTTAATGTTAATTATATGCTAGCTAAAGATACGGTAAAAAGAAGATTAGACATTGGAATAACTTATACAGAATTTTCATATATGTTACTTCAATCAATTGACTTCTTAAAGTTATATGAAGAACACGGTGTAACAATGCAAGTCGGAGGACAAGACCAATGGGGAAATATTACATCAGGACTTGAACTTATAAGAAAGGTACATGGAGCAGATGTAAAATGTTATGGATTTACAGTTCCTTTAGTAACTAGAAGTGATGGTTCTAAATTTGGTAAGAGCGAATCTGGTGAAGCATTATGGCTAGATATTAATAAAACTAGTTCATATGAATTATATCAATACTTTATTAATGCTGAAGATGAAAAAGTTATTGAATACTTAAAGAAATTAACATTCTTAACAAAAGAAGAAATTGAAAAATTAGAAGCAAGCCTAAAAGAACATCCAGAAGAAAGAAAAGCACAAAAAGCTTTAGCTAAAGAAATAATTACTTTCTTACATGGTGAAGAAGAATACAAAAAAGCACTTCATATCTCTGAATCTTTATTCTCAGATAAAATTTGGGAATTAACAGCAGATGAAATAATTGAAAGTATTAAAGATGTTCCAAGATTTGCAGTTGCAAATGAAGATAATCTTGTTGATGTATTAGTTGATAATAAAGTAGTATCAAGTAAGAGAGAAGCAAGAGAAATGATTTCTTCGGGAGCAGTAAGTATTAATAATGAAAAAGTAAAAGATTTAGATAAAGTAATAACAAATAAAGATGCAATAGATGGCAAAGTTTTACTTATTAAAAAAGGTAAAAAGAATTACTTTATGGGACTTATGGAAAAATAAGTCCTTTTTTCATATAATAAAAAAAGCTAATCTCTTTTAATTTTAGAATTAGCTCCGATAAACCAGTCAATTGAAATGTTATATTCTCTGGCTATTTGATATAAGAATGCAGTAAGAATTAAAGTATTTCCCTTTTCATAAGCACATACTGTAGATGGAGAAGTATTAAGTATTTTAGCTAAATCTTTTTGCTTAATATTATATAAATTTCTAACATAGACAATTCTTTTTCCAATTTCTTCTTTATTTAAAGTTTTATAAGTATAAAATACTTTTTTGTTTCTAGATAAGCCAGTTAAATAATCTATACTAACTTTATAAAAATTTGCTAATGTAACTAAATGTTTCAAAGGTATAATTTTCTTGCTTTTTTCCCATTCGGCATAGGTTTGTTGACGAACTCCGAGAATTTCCCCAACAGCTTTTTGAGTAAGATTGTTGTATTCTCTTAACTCAAACAATTTGTCATTTTCCAATTTCACTCACCAGTTTAATTTTCCCATTATTTTAATAAATATTCAGAAAAATACAGACAAGTACGAAAATATTTGGTATAATTTAAATGAAAGAGTTGATTTTATGAAAGAATATTTGGAGTTAAGCCATGAGCTGGCTAGAAAACAAATGCAAGAAAAAATAACATTAGAAATAATATATGAATTCTTAATACTTAATGCCGAAGAGATGGAAGTTACAAGAATAGATGATGTAAATATATTTAAAGAAGAAGAATATGTACAATTAGTAGATAGTGCTATTAAAAATATAAACAGTAAAACAAAATTAAATTTAAAAAGAACATCAAACAAGATTTATTTAGGTAAAAATAACTAGTTTAACCATTTTTTAATTCATAAATTACTTATGAAAGGAGAAGACTATGTATCCAAATTATTACCAAAATACAAATCGTGGTTTTGTGGTACCTTTTTTATTAGGAGGTTTAGCTGGTGGAGCTGCAGTGGGTTTAACTAGACCAAGACCAATATATAATGTTGCACCTGGAGCAAGTGGATATCAAAATATGCCATACACACCTGGAGTGCCATTTTATAATAGTTCATATAGTTATTACCAACCAATACCAAGAGTATACTATTATTAAATAATACTAGTAAGATTTCTCAAAAGAATTAAATATAATGCTTAAAAAAGTAAAATAAATAATTAATGTTGAGCCACCATAGCTTAAAAAAGGCAAAGGTATTCCTATAATAGGAAGAAGACCTAGGTTCATCCCAATATTAATGATTTGCCCAAATAGAAAAATACTTGTAAAAGATATTAATATATATTTTAAAGTATTTTTTTTCATGTTTATAATTTTATTTATTAAAAATAAATCCATTAAAAAATAACATGAAAGAATTATAAAACCACAAAGATAACCGAAATTGCTAATACTAAATGCAAAAATAAAATCTGTCGGAGCTTCAGGTATATATAAAGATACTTTACCCAGTCCAGTTCCTAAAAGACTTGATGAGCCCATAGCAACTAAAGCATTTTCTAACTGATAACTACTCATAGTTTTAAATGTTATAAGTCTTTCAACTCTATAAAAGAAACTAGTACCTATCAAATTAATTAGTAAATCTTTATTATATAAATAAAGTAAAATAAATCCTCCAATAAATAAAGCAATTAATATAAAAACTATTGTAAACCAAAACTTATGAATATCACTAAAGATTAAAATAGCTAAAGTTATAACTAAGAAAAATATAATTGCACCACTGTCAGGTTCTAAAAAAACTAATACTGAAGGAATAAGAATGAGAATTGCAACTTTTAATAAAAATATAAATTCAGATTTAATACCAGTACTTTTAAATTTACCAGCAAGATCACTTAACATAATGGCTAAACTTAATTTAGTAAGTTCACTAGGTTGGAATGACAATCCTTTAATTGTAATCCACGCCTTAGCACCATTAATTACTTTTCCAAACACCAGGACATAAATTAGTAAAACAATTGAAATAATGTATAAAATAAATGAATACTTAAAAATATTTTTAGTATTAATACATTTTGAAACTATAAAAATAAAAATTCCAATTCCATACCAAATTATTTGTTTTATTAAATTATGATTATATAAACTACTTAAATATTTAGCATTATACATATCTAAAAAACTAATAATCATAATTATTAGAAAAGGAATAAAAAAAATTAATTTATTATCTAAAATTTTCTTCATAAAAATATTATGTGTATTTTTTTCCTATTTATCATAAAATATACTAGAGGTGTAAATATGAACAAATTGCCTAATGTGTTTGCAAGTCCCATAAATAAAAAATTAAATAACTATCAAGATCTATATCGCAGTGATAGCGCCACAAAAAGTTATAATCCTAAAGATATAAATAAAAAGATTAATGAAATATTTGGTTCTTCAAATCATATTTATAAAAGTAGGGTAAGAATTACTATGAATGATGGTATTATCGAAGAACAAATCGTAGGTAAAACAAACATTAACTTACTTACAATTGACAATAAATTAATTAAAATTACTGATATTCTTGATATTGAAAAGATTTAAAAAAAAGTATATCTTAGAGAATTTCTTCGATATACTTTTTTAATTGTTTCGCATTTTTATCAAATATAATCTTTAATTGGTTATCAATTTCTACGATTCCTTTAGCACCGAGTTTTTGAATACTTTCTTTATTAGCTAAACTAACATCTTTTAAAATAACCTTAAGTCTTGACATATTACATTCAGCATTTATTATATTATCTTTACCACCTAAGTAAGTTATAAGTTTGTTTGCTTCAACTTTAAAATCTCTTTTTGATAATTTTACAATTACTAAAGATATAATAATTAAAATAATTGCAATAATAATGTACTCAATCCATGTTTTCAAAATAATCACCTAATTAATTATACTATATTTTTTAAAAAAGTAAAAGTAAAAAAGCATACACTAATTTTAAATATTTTCATAAATTAATAATGAAAGTACATGAAAGGGTGAAAGTTTATGAATAGAGAAAGTAAATCATCAGAAGGAAACTGCATAAATGAAATACTATGTGTCATCTTAGTGTTACAAGAAAATGCATGTCCAGACAATTGCTTACAAACTTGCGATAGACCAGTTTTAGGCGGAGGAACAAACTGCTTAATATGTAATACTAGACCAGTAATGCTTTATACTTGTTGTGGAAATGGTACTCCATGGAGTATGCCGATCACTAAAGATTCAACAGCAACTTGCACAGGATCTTCAGCTACATGTTCTAATGTATTTAGGGTAGAAAAAATCGAAGGAAACTGTTGTACATTCAGAGTTCTTGCTGACAATACTGATGAAACTAGTGTTTATCCATATGTTGCTACAAATGTATTCTTTACAATGGATTGCGATTGCTTATGTTGTATTAGATGTCTATCAGATACGTATGTAGATTGTCTTTGTTAATTAAAGAAAAATAAAAAAGCACTTCGTGTGCTTTTTATTTTGTTGTAGATTGACTTGCGCTTGCAATAGATGCTAATGAATTTTGGATATAATTAGAATATTGTTTCTTAATTTCATCATCTTGTATTTCCATACCATATTCTTTACGATAATGTTGTAATGCATTAAGTCCAATACTATTCTTATTTTTAGTTATATATCTATCAGCTAAAGTTTCCACAATTTTATTTTTTAAATTATCTAAAGTATCTTTTTCATAAGATTTAACTTTTAATATTACATGATAACCAAGTTCAGTAGTTATAACGCTTGTTGAATATTCACCATCTTTAAGTTTTTTAGCAGAATTTAATAATTCGTCATATTTACTATCTAAATCACCAAGATTAATTTTACCTAAAGCTCCACCTTTATCTTTTGTAGAATCATCTTTAGAATATTCTTTAGCAAGTTTAGTAAATACCTCAGTAATATCTTCTTTATTCTTTTTAGCAGTTTTTAGTTTTTCAATTATTTCATTAACAGTTTTTTTAGCTGCTTCTTCTGCTTTTTTCTTTTCATCATCTTTAGCTCCATCTTTTACATCTGCAGTAATTAAAATATGATTAATTTCCATATCACCGATTGCTTCATCATCATAATATGCTTTAATTTCTTTATCAGTAATTTTTGTTTTAGCATATTCTTCAATTGCATGACTTTGTAGATTAGCTAAATATAAATAGTTTTGATAAGCATCAATTGTTTGATAATTTGTTTGGCTTTGTAATGCTTCTAAGAATTTATCTTTACCACCATATTGTTCAATAAATGCATCTATATAAGCTTGAGCATTTTTTGAAGCAGTATCTTTATAATCTTTAAATTCAGTTTCACAAATATAAGTGTCAATCATAGTAATTAGGGTATTAAGTCCCATGTCATCTTTTAATTTACTATAAAAATCATCTACACTGATTTTATCACCATTTTTAAAACTTACGATGGCATCCTTTCCATTGTCTAACTTAGGTACTTTGCCACAACCACTAGCAAGTAACATTATTGCACATAACGCAACTAATTTTTTCTTCATAATTTATCTCTCCTTACCTAGGTATTATAACAATTATTTTTTTAATTTACAATGATTTTAAGTATTTTTTGCCCTCACACAATAAAAAATATACCATAAAATACTAGTGAAAAGACAAAATAAAGGAGGAAAGTTTTATGAATCACTGTGGAAATGGCCTTGGAGCTGCTATAATTTTAGTACTATTCATTCTTTTAATCATCATAGTAGGGGCTTTCATTTAAATTTTTAAATATATAAGGAGGTTAAACAATGAGTTGTTGTAAAAAAGATTGCGACAATACCGGAGGAAACAATTTTACAGCTAGCTATGCATTTATAGTTTTAATACTATTTATCTTACTTGCTATAATCTGGGGTGGAGCATTCTATTAAAAGAGGGAAACCTCTTTTTTTGTAAAAAAATTTATGCTATAATCATTAATATGAAGGTGATTGCGATGAAAAATAAATACAATATGACAAAAGAAGATAATATCTTTTTTGCTAAACGAAAATTAATAGACAATTTATATAAAAGTGCAAATTTAGAAGGTATTGCTGTTACTTTTGCGGATACTGTAGCATTTGTAAATAATGTAAACACCGGTAATATTTCTATTAATGATATGCTTAAATTAAAAGGATTAAAAGATGCTTGGGAATTTGTTCTTGATACCATTGATGAAGAGCTTACAATTAATTATATAAAGAAAATTCATTTTGAAATATGTAAAGGTCAAGGTGTTGAACCACTTGGTGAATTTAGAGATAAAGGCGTTGGTATAACAGGAACCTCTTATAGACCAAAATTACCTAGCGAATGCAATTATGATGCTGAACTAAACGATATTATGAATATAGATAATGATTTAGATAGATGTATAACATTGTTTTTGTGGATACAAAAAAGTCAAATGTTTCTAGATGGAAATAAAAGAGTGGCAAATTTAGTAGCTAATAAAGAAATGATTAGAAATGGCATGGGTATTATAGCGGTTCCAGTTGAAAAGATCGGTGAATACTTTACCGAATTAATAAAATTTTATGAAACAAATGATTATACTAACATCAAAAAATGGATATACGAAAATTGCGTCGATGGAGTAGATTAAAATGAGCAAGAAAGAAATGTATGCAGTAGAAAGTGAAATTGAAGTAGCTTTTGCAAGACTTATTGGCCCATTAGCAATAATGAATGAACTAGAAACTTATAAAAATATTCATGAAGAACTTTTAGATTTATTTCATGTTATTGTTAAATGGGGAACAAGGTTTCAAATTGAAAAAAATTTGGATTTTATAACACCAAATGAAATAATTGAGATTTATAATAGAATGGATAAAATAAAAGAAGACTATTTATATGATAATACACCTGGAAATGAACTTAGTGATGAAATAGTTATATGGATGTATGAAATTATGAAATTAAGAAAAAAGCTGATAGAAATGAAAGAAAAAAGTCTATGAGCAATAAAAAAGAAGTAAAAGTTACTAATTATAATAACAGAATATGAAAATAAATCGTATACTGCAATTACAAAAATAGATGGTAAAAAAGAAACATCTTCTGGTTCGTGCTATCTAACTACTGCATGTATGAAACATTTTAATGTTGAATTTGATGATAATTGTTACGAGTTACAAGTTTTAAGGTGGTTTAAAGATAATTTTGTTTCTATAGAAGATGTTAACCATTACTATAAAACAGCACCAACTATAGATGATGGAATTAATAAATCTGCTGACTATGAAAATATTTATTTAGATATTTACCAAAATAGAACTTGGACAATATAAAGTTGCATATGAAACAAATAAAAATAGTGTTATGTCACTAGAAGAACACTATGCAAAACCAGAATTAAGTATGCGATTAGTTAAATGTCTAAAGCTAAAGCGTTAATTAGTTTTACGAAAATTCGTAAAAATTGTGTTGAAAAAAGCTATTTATAAATTGAATTGTATTGATATTTATATAAATTTTGTGTATAATAAAAATGTAAGGTTACCCAAAAGTGGGTAATGCCTACAAATTTGTTTTGACACTACACCGATACGGTTAGTGTCTTTTTCCTATATTAATTTTAAAATAATAACTAATAATAAGATTATAATTACTAAAAGAGTTTCGTTATATTTCTCTTCTTTCATAACTGCCACCTTGCCCTTTCTCCCCCTGATTAAAAATAACCCGGTTTAGAGATCAACCAAAATGAAAGTAGGCACTACCACTTCATGGGTAAAGATATGCTATTATATATACATTTTTTAAGTTGTAAATAAATTTGACAAAACATATCATATATCGACATGTAAACGTGTAACTTTTTATAAAAGACATTAAAAATAATCATCTATATATCTTTTTCTTTCGGCCATTTTGTAATATAATGTTGTTAAGAAATGAGGTTAATATGTTAAAATTAGAAAATGTTAGAAAAACATATGGAAGCTTAGTAGCGGTAGATGACTTATCTTTTACTGTTAAAGATGGAGAAATCTTCGGTCTACTTGGTGAAAATGGTGCAGGTAAAACTACAACATTTAGAATGATAATGGGATTACTCGAACCAGATAAAGGTACTATCACTTTAAACGGAAAGAAAATTGATTACAATGAAACTGATAAAATTGGTTTTGTTACTGAAGAAAGAAGTCTGCTTACAAAACTAACTGTCAAAGAAATGATTGAATATTATGGTGTTTTAAAAGGCATGGATGAAAAAGACATTGATAAAAAGTTAGATTATTGGTTAGAAAAATTTGAAATAAAAGATTATAAATTTAAAAAGATAAAAGAACTATCTAAAGGAAATCAACAAAAAATTCAATTTATATCTGCAGTTATAAATGACCCAAAACTACTTATATTAGATGAACCATTTACTGGACTTGATCCTATAAATGTTGGTTTATTAAAAAAAGCTGTCAAAGAACTACAAAAAAAGGGATGTTCAATTATATTTTCATCACATCAAATGGAATATATCGAAGATTTTTGTGAACAATTAATTATTTTAGTTCACGGTAAAGCTATCTTAAATGGAAGCCTTGATGAAATAAAAGAAAATTATGCAAATAAAAATATTTTAATAAAGGGAGAAAACATCAAAGTAAGTGATATTACTAAAATAAAAGGTGTAACAAGTATTGATAAAAAAGCAAATGAAATAGTGGTTCATATTGAAAATATCGATACTGCTCCAAAAGTATTTGATTGTATAAAAAACACAAATATTTCCAAATATGTTGTAGCAGATGCTCCATTAAATGAAATATTTATCCATTATGTCGGAGGTAAAAATGAATAAGAAATTTTGGTATTTAACCCGTGTTAGCTTAAAGAAAAAGATTGGTTCAAAATGGTTTTTAGTAACTAATATAATTTTAGCTCTAGCAGTTATTGGCATCATTAATATAAATTCTATAATTAAATTTTTCGGCGGAGATTTTTCTGATAACTTAACAGTTTATGTAATAGATAATTCAAATACATATATTTATTTTGAAGCAACTCTAAATTCTTTAGATGAAGATAATTTAATAAAGATTGAACAAACCTCAAAAACAAAAGATGAATTAGAAAAAGATCTAAAAGATTCTGAAATAGTGGTCGTTTTAAACGAAAATGAAAAAGAATATTTAACTAGTGAAATAATTAGTAATAACACAATTGACAATGGAATATATCAAGAAATAACTAGTGCCATAAATGCATCAAAAGCTACCATAGGTATGATTAAGTCTAATGTAAATCCTGAAATACTCGCAAATATTTCTGCCCCAGCTAAAGTAGAAAGAACAATCCTTAGTGATAATGCTAGTATCGATGAAAATATGAATATTGTTATGACTAGTGTTTTTCCAACTATAATATTACCATTCTTTATGTTAGTGGTATTCTTAGTTCAAATGGTCGGTGGAGAAATCTGTGAAGAAAAAACGACTAGAAGTATGGAAATTATAATATCAAATGTTAGCCCTAAAATGCATTTATTCTCTAAAGTTTTAGCAAGTAATATATTTGTTATTACTCAAGGGTTACTATTAATAATTTTTTCAAGTATTGGTTTATTTATAAATAAATTATTAACAGGAACATCTCCACTAAGTTTTATAAGTGGTATTGCAGGAAACATAGATTTATCAATTCTAACTGATAAATTATTAATTCTTATACCAACAACTTTAATATTAATGCTTTTATCATTCTTTGCTTATTCTGTATTAGCTGGAATACTTGCATCAATGACAGTAAATATTGAAGACTTTAATCAATTACAATCACCTGTGATGCTAATCTCAGTAGTGGGTTATTACTTATCAATCACTGCATCAATGTTTAGTGGGTCAACTTTAATACATGTATTATCCTACATCCCATTCTTATCAGCATTTTTAACACCAACATTATATATAATCGGGGAAATATCAGTATTTGAAATATTTATATCAATAATTATAATGGTTTTATTTATCTACATTCTTCTTAAAAAAGGATTAAAAGTATATAAAAATGGTATCTTAAACTATTCAACTGATAAGGTATGGAACAGAGTATTTAAATCAATGAAGAACTAAGGACTGAAAAGTCTATTGTACTCTTTTATATGTTTTGATAAAATTATTTTAAGAATGTGGTGGTTTTATGTATTCAGAAAAAATAAAAAATACTTTATTAATGCAAAATAGATTAAATTTAAAAGGCAACTTATATCATAAAACTCAAATTGATTTTGCTTATAACAATAACCGTTTAGAAGGTTCAACTATAACTAGTGATGAAACAGAAAGTATCTATGATACAGGAACAATTTTAACAAATAAAGATAAAGTGATAAATTTAAAAGATGCAACAGAAACCAAAAATCATTTTACTTTGTTTAAATATATGCTTGATACTTTAGATGAATCATTAACAGAAGATTTAATTAAAAAATTTCATTTTATTTTAAAAAGTGGAACCCTTAAAGATGATGAAGTTGGAATAATAAATATCGGTGAATATAAAAGTCTTAAGAATTTTGTGGGAAATATTACAACATCTTCTCCTAAGAATGTCTCAACTGATATGAAAAAGTTACTAGATTGGTACAATAAAATAGATAATAAAACTATTGAAGATATTATAGAATTTCATGTGAGATTTGAGAGCATTCATCCTTTTCAAGATGGTAATGGAAGGGTAGGAAGAATAATAATCTTTAGGGAATGTCTAGTAAATGACATAATGCCATTTTATATTGAAGAAAGAAATAAACCTTTTTATATAAGAGGAATAAAAGAGTATCAAACAAACAATGAAAAAGGTTATTTAATCGATACGTGTTTAAATAGTCAAGAAAATTTCAAAAAGTTAGCTAAGTACTTTTTAGAAGATTAATTAAAGTTTAGGAATAATAACTTGACAATAGAAAGTATTATGATAATATATTTTCTATGGAGGTTTACAATGAATGAATATTTAAGTCAAATTAGCGATAATTATGGAATAGTTAGTGATGAATTTGGTGAAATTAAAGTTGTTACAAAAAGTGAAACCAATTGCAAATTTCAAGATATTTTGTTAAAAGAAAATGAGTTAGAAAATTTAAATCAAGAATTGATAACTGCTAAAAGTGAATTAACTGAAAATAAAGCAAATACAATATTTGCTGAACTTGGTAATCTAGTAATTATTGGTGGTGGAATTTTTTTGAGTATAGAATTATTTCCTGTGGTTTCAACCCAATCATTGATTTATATGTTAATAGGAACGTACGCTATTATTAAGTCAATTAGTATTGCCCTGTATGGTACTAGAATTGGCAGATATAAGAAAAATAAAAAATTAAAATCAAGTATAGAGTCTTTAGAGAAAAATAGTGTGCAATTAGAGGTTGAATTAAAAAATTTAAAAGAAAAAGCAAAATATAGAGTTGAATCAGATACAAAGGATTATTGCGCCCAATATGGCTCAACAAAAAATACAAGTGAAGTTTTAAATGAAGATTTAGGCAAAGTGCAAGTGTTAAAATTAACAAGAAAATATCCAATGAAATAAAACATATCAAAAAAACTATATAATAATTTAAAAAGATTAATTTTTGATAACGAAAAATCTAAACTTTTTTCTTAAATTGTGGTTAAAATCAACTTTAAAGTTGATTTTTTTTCATTTTTCTTGTTATAATGGTCTAGGAAGTGATAAGGAATATGGCAAATTATGATGAGTCATCGATTAAAATTCTTGAAGGTCTAGAAGCAGTTCGAAAAAGACCAGGGATGTATATTGGATCAACTGATAAAAGAGGTATGCATCATTTAGTCTGGGAAATTGTAGATAATGCAATAGATGAAGTAATAAATGGATATGGTAATTATATTAAAGTAATTATAAATAAAGATAAAAGTATAACAGTCGCGGATAATGGCCGTGGAGTTCCAATTGGTATGCATGCATCAGGAAAAAGTACGCCGGAAGTAATTTATACAATTTTACATGCTGGTGGAAAATTTAGTGAATCAGGTTATAAAGTTTCCGGAGGCCTTCATGGTGTTGGTGCTAGTGTAGTTAATGCCTTATCAAAAGAAATGCAAGTAGTTATTTATCGTGATGGTCTTATTTCTTCAATTGAATTTGAAAATGGAGGACATGTTAAAACTCCACTTCATACTGTAGGTAAAAGTAATAAAACTGGAACAATTGTTAAATTTTTGCCAGATGATACAATATTTAAAAATTGTAATTTTTCATATACAACAATTTGTGAAAGAATGCAAGAGTCAGCCTTTTTACTAAGTGGCCTTACAATCGAGGTTATCGATGAAGAAGATGGACACCAAGCAAAATTTCATTATGAAAATGGTTTAACTAGTTTTATCGAATACATGAATGAAGGTAAAAACACTTTACATAAAGTAATTAATTTTGGTAATACAAAAAGTAAAATTGAAGTTGATGTAGCAATGCAATATACAGATACATATAATGAAAATATTTTATCATTTGTAAATAATGTTAAAACTTCTGATGGAGGAACTCATGAAGTCGGTTTTAAAACTGGTATTACTAAAGCATTTAATGACTATGCTAAAAACAATAATATCTTTAAAGCTAAAGATGGTACCCTTGATGGTTCAGATGTTCGTGAAGGCCTATCAGCAGTTATAAGCTTAAAAATACCAGAAGAATTATTACAATTTGAAGGTCAAACTAAAGGAAAATTAGGTACGCCAGAAGCAAGAAGTGTAACAGAAAGTATTACTTATGAATCTTTAAAATTTTTCCTAGAAGAAAATAAAGAAGTAGCATCAACAATTTTAGAAAAAGCTATGAAAAGTAAAGTAGCACGTGAAGCTGCCAGAAAAGCCAGAGAAGATGCTAGAAATGGAAAAAATAAAAGTAAAATTGAAAAAAATTTATCAATGAAACTTGCTCCGGCTCAAAGTAAGAATCCTAAAATAAATGAGTTATTTATCGTCGAAGGAGATTCTGCTGGTGGTTCTGCGAAAAGTGGAAGAGATAGAAAATTCCAAGCGATATTACCATTAAAAGGTAAGGTTATAAATAGTGAAAAAGCATCTTTAGATGAACTTATAAAAAATGAAGAAATTAATACATTAATTCATACTATCGGTGCAGGAATAGGACAAGAATTTGATGCTACAGAATCTAATTATGATAAAGTAATAATTATGACTGATGCCGATGTTGATGGAGCCCATATTCAAATACTTTTACTTACATTCTTTTATAGATACATGCGTGGTTTAATAGAAAATGGTAAACTCTATATTGCCATGCCACCACTTTATAAATTAGATTACGGTAAGAAAAAATTTTATGCGTATAGTGATGATGAACTAAATGAAATAAAATTAAACAATACGGGAAAATATAGTATTCAAAGATATAAAGGTTTAGGAGAAATGAATCCTGAGCAACTTTGGGAAACAACAATGGACCCTGAAACAAGAAGCTTAATTAGAGTAAGAATTACTGATGCAGCCCTAGCAGAAAAACGTGTTCAAGTTCTAATGGGGGATAAGGTAGAACCTCGTAAGGAATGGATAAATGAAAATGTCGAGTTTACACTCGAAGATAGTTATAGGGCAGAGTAAGGAGGTTTAAATGGATATAGTTAAAAAAATTGAAGATTATAGCTTAGAAGAAATAATGTCTTTACGATTCGCAGCTTATGCCAAAGAAATTATTCAAGATAGAGCTATACCTGATGTCAGAGATGGTTTAAAACCAGTTCAAAGAAGAATTTTATACGCTATGTATAAAGCGGGAAATACTGCAGAAAAAGGCTATATAAAATGTGCTGCCACGGTTGGGGATGTTCTAGGTAAATTCCATCCTCATGGGGATTCATCAGTTTATGATGCAATGGTTAGAATGAGCCAATGGTGGAAACAAAATCATATTCTCGTAGATATTCATGGGAATAATGGTTCAATGGATGGTGATGGACCTGCAGCATACCGTTATACTGAAGCAAGGTTAGCTAAAATAAGTGGCGAACTTTTAAAAGATTTAGATAAATCAACAGTTTCATGGGCTCCAAACTTTGACGATAGATTTCTAGAACCAACTGTATTACCAGCCAAATTTCCTAATTTACTTGTAAATGGAACAAGTGGTATTTCAGCTGGATACGCAACAAATATTCCACCACATAACTTAGGTGAAATAATTGATGCCACAATCAAAAGAATTGATTCACCAAATTGTTATTTAGAGACAATTTTAGAAATAGTAAAAGGACCAGATTTTCCAACCGGTGGTATAGCATTCGGAAAAGAAGGAATAATTGATGCTTTTAAAACAGGTCGAGGCAGAATAATTGTTCAAGCTAAATATGAATTTGTTAAAGAAAAAGGCAAAGAACAAATAATTATTACGGAAATACCTTTTGAAGTTAATAAACAAGCTTGCGTTGCTAAAATCGAAGGTCTTAGAATAGATAAAAAGGTTGAAGGAATATCTGAGGTCCGTGATGAAACAGACAGAACAGGTATAAGAATTGCTATAGATTTAAAAGCTAATGCCAACAAAGATGTAATAATGAAATATTTACTTAAAAATACTGATTTACAAATATCTTATAACTACAACTGCGTAGCAATTGTAAATAGAACCCCAAAAACTTTAGGAATTTTAGAAATATTAGATGCTTACATAGCCCACAAACGCGAAGTTATAACCAAAAGAACTGAATTTGATCTAGCGTATTACACAAAAAATTATAATATTGCAACAGGTCTTATAAAGGCAATCTCAATCCTTGATGAAGTAATAGCATTAATCCGTGCCAGTAAAAATAAAAGTGATGCCAAAGTTAATTTAGTTAATAAATATAAATTTACTGAAGAACAAGCTGAAGCAATTGTAACATTACAACTTTATAGATTAACAAATACGGATATTGTAGTTCTAGAAGAAGAATGTGAAAAACTAAAAAATTTAATCGAGGAATGTAATAAAATATTAAATAATGAAACAGAACTAAAAAATGTTATGAAATCAGAACTAAGAGAAATTAAGAAAAATTATGCTGTTCCTCGCAAAACTGAGATCAGAGATGAAATTGTTGATATAAAAGTAGATGCTAAAGAAATGATTCCAGATGAAAAAGTCATCGTGGTAGTAACAAATGAAGGTTATGTAAAAAGAGTAAGTCAAAAGAGTTTCAAAACATCAGAAGAAGAAACAACACTAAAACCTGGAGATTTTGTAACAGGTAGATTCTTAGCATCAACTAAAGACTCATTATTGTTATTTACCAATTTAGGAAATTATTTATTTGTTCCAATTCATATAATTCCTGAAACAAAATGGAAAGATTTAGGAAAACATATAAGTAATACCATTATGATTAAAGAACAAGAAAAAATAATTGCTAGTCTAGTATTAAAAGATAAAAATAAAAATGTAACTTTATTTACTAAGAATGGTTTGACAAAACAAGTTCCATTAAAGGATTTTGAAGTAACAAGATATTCAAAACCAATGACAGCAATCAAATTAAAAGAAAATGATGAATTAATCAATGCTGATATTTCTAAAGAAGAAGTATTATTTGTAACAAGTAATGGTCTATGTCTAAGATTTAATACAAATGAAATTCCTATCGTAGGTTTAAAAGCAAGTGGTGTAAAAGGTATAAATTTAAAAGATGACTACTGTATTTATGCAAGTCCAATAAAAAATGAAGAATATTTAAATATTTATACAAATTATAAGACTATTAAAAGATTAAAATTATCAGATATAATACCAATATCTCGAGCTAAAAAAGGTAACATGTTATTTAAAAAAGCTAAAACAAAAGATTATAAAATTTTATTTGCTTATCTAACTGAAACAAAAGATATTAACCTTTATAAAATAGATACTGATATCTATGAACTTAAAAATAGTGATATTCCAATCATGGATATTGCATCAACTGGAAGCCAAGTTAAATTTAATTATGATTTATTTGCATTAAAAAAAGAATTAGTTGATTTAACTAAAACGTCTTTTGAAGCCCCAAAAGACGTTGAAGAGATAAAACCACCAAAAAAAGAAGAACAATTATCATTTGATTCTTTTATAGATGAATTTAAAATATAATATTAAACTCTCAAATCATTAACGATCTGAGAGTTTATTATATTAAAATGTTATTTGATACATATAAAAACTTTAAATATATGTAGACAATTATATTTAATAAATGTTAAAATAATAACTGTTAAGTTAAGATATAAAAAGGAGTAACAACATATGAAAAATAAAAAAACAATAATAACAAATATAATAACAGCTATCGGATTATTCGCATTAGTAATTGGCTCAACATATGCATATTTTGCTGCTCAAACTGGAGAAGGAAAATCAACAGATATAAAAATTAGTGCCAATACGGTTGATACATTTACATTTGAGACGGGTTCTGCAATTAATATAAATATTGATCAAGAAAATTTTGCAGATGGAAAGGGTAATCAAAGTAATATAACCTATGCCAAGGCGATGTTAACTGCAAATGATAAAACTAATAGTGCAACAGAACACTATAATTTATATTTAAATATATCAGATAATAATTTTAGCTACACAGCAAACTCAACATATCCTGAAATAATACTAACAATAAAAGATGCAAGTAATAATGAAATAACCAGTATCTCGGGACTTGAATATAAAACAGTAACTGATGGTAAAGGTGTATCAATATCTGGTTTTGACATTACAACTAAAACTGGATTAATAACACTTTTGAGTAACAAAGAGATTACAACCACAAGTACAAAAATAGATGAATGGAATATAACAACAACATTCATAAATTACAATACTGATCAAAGTAAGAATGCCGGCAAATCTTTTTCAGGACAAATATTAATATCAAAAGATTCATTTGATGATTATACTCCGAATACAATCAACACTTTAAATGCTACAAAAAATGGGAACGATTTAACAGTGAATTTAAATGTAGAGAAAGGAAGTAATGAAATAGATAAATACTATTATGCAATTGAAGAAAAAAATAATATAGCGATGATCGATAATAAAAATAATATTCAAAGATTGAATAATAGATTAGCAACTAATACGTTGACATATATAGAAAGTAATTCAAGTTCATACACATTTACAAATCTTAGTGCTTCAAAGGATTATAAGGTGTTAGCATATGCAATAGATAAGAACAAAATTAAAAGTAATACATATGAATTTAATTACTACTCAGATGCATATATATACCCAATTATCAATAAAGTTGAAACAAGCACAACATCAAGTTCAATAACATCAACAATAACAGCCACCAAAGGAACAAATAATATATCAAAATACTATTATTCAATTGATGGAGGAAACTCTTTTGTTGAGTCAGACAGTAACTTATATACGTTTTCCGGATTACAAATTGGCACTTATAAAATAATTGTAAAAATAATGGATAGCAATGGCAAATATTCAAATATTTATGTTAAAAGTGCTATTACTAGTGATAAAATAATGTTTACGTTTGAGGGAACAAAATATCAAGCAAAAAGTGGCATGACTTTAAGTGAATGGATAAAGAGCGACTATAACACATGGGGATATGATGTAACAAGTAGCACTTTACTTTCGAAAATAATAATTAACGGTGATAATATTAATATATACCCCACTGATTGGCCTTTAACTACTTATACTAATGGAACAATTGTAAAACCATTTGTTGAAAGTAATTTTAAAGATTTAACTAATTATCAGAATATTACAGATGAAGCATTAATAAAAATAAAATCTATTTATAAAGGTAATCTTTCTAAGTTTAGCGATTATAAAGATATAACTAATACAACTATAAAAAATAACAGAAAACTTGTGGTTGAATACTTAGAAGAAAAGGTGGTTTTATACATGCCATATATATTTAAAGTTACAGATTCTTCTAAAATAAAGGCAAATTCAAATGAAAAATATTCGTTTGAATTAAGTGCTAGAGAAATAACTGATGATTTGAGTGGCATAATGCTATTAACCTATAACATAAAAACGGATTTATTTGATGTTGTTGAGCCAATTCTTGTAGATAAAGAAAATAAAACTATACAAGCTGAATTACCTGATAATACAATTTTTGCTATTGTAAATGATAGTTATTAAAAATATATTGCTACTATTGTAATAACTATTTAATTTGGTAATATATAAATTGTTTGTCTATCATAAACTTATATAGGTGATTATTATGAAACAAGAAGAGTTTAAAAATTTTGTAAGAACAAAACCAGAACTAATAAAATATGTTCAAAACGGTAAAATGACTTGGCAAAAATTTTATGAATTATATGATTTATATGGAACAGATGAATCTGTTTGGAACAAATATATTCTGGATGATCGAAGTGGGGTAGAAGATAGCATTTCTAAAATAACAAATATGGTTAAAAATGTTAATGTAGACTCTATTAAAAGTCATATCAATACAGCTCAAAAAGCTATTGATTTTGTCTCAGATTTAACCAAGAAAAATCCTACCCCTAATATCACAGAGAATTTAGCTAAAGGACCAGTTTCTCCACGTCCTTTAAATAAGTTTTTCGAGGATTAAAATGAAATTACAAACTCAAATGTTGTTTAGACAAAATCCAAAAGAATATGAACTTCTGAAACAAAATTCTTATTATTTTAAATATCTAAATCGTGGTACATTAGATTTTAAAATGTTTACAACAAACATGAAAGAGAAATATAAAGAAAGAACTACAGATAAATTAGAAAGTATCGTAGACAACATAGATTTAATAAGTTCAGTTTTAAATGTATTAAAATAAACAAAACTATACATAATTAAAGTATAAATTGCATTTTATAAAAGAATTTTTTTTGTTAAATTATTGACTAAAGAAATTATTTATAGTATTATTTAAAAGTAGAGAGGAGTCTATAAAGAATGAAAAAAAATGCAAGCGGTTTTACTTTAATCGAATTACTAGCAGTTATCGTAGTATTAGCTATTGTAATCTTAATGGCATCTATGGCAATTATTCCAAGAATGAATGAAGCAAGAAAACAAGTATTTGCTATGGAGGCAAATGAAGCAATCAATGCTGCATCATCTTACTTTATGAATGGAGAAGTAACAGGAACAGGAGCATCATTCCCAGTAACAGAAGGTGGCGCTAAATGTGTAACTATAGCAGAATTAGTAGCTAGCGGAGATTTTAAAGGAAAAGAAAACTATGCAGGAAGTATTAAAGTTGAAAAACATGGTAATAGTTATTTATATACTATATCTATGAATAATGGAAAACTAGCAATTGAAAATGCTGGTGTTACCGGTAAAGACAGTGAAAGAAAGTCTGTAGATATTGCCGCATCTGATGTACACGATTATAATAGTAGTAAATTTAGTCAACCAACTTGTCCAACAACTACTAATCCATAAAAACTTCCAATCGGAAGTTTTTTCTTTTCTATAAATAGATAAAGTGATATAATTAAATTGGTGATTATTTTGAAGTTTTTTTTAAGGTTTGGGAACATGCTAGTTTTATTTTTAATATTACTTCTTGCTATAATAGCTTTTTTTAAAACAGATGTAAAAGATAAATTTATAAAACCTAAATATGAAGATGTAATAAAAAGTGATATAGATTATGATTCGGATGGTTTAGATGATTATACAGATATATTAAACGGTGCTAAAGATTTTATAAGCAAAAAACCAAAATATAAAAGTAAATATTATGATGGAGGATATCCTACAGATGAATACAGAGTATGTACAGATATAATCTGGTATGCGCTAAAGAATGCTGGATATGATTTTAAAACATTAATAGATGAAGATATTAAAAATAATAAAGATGAATATGATGAAGATGTCGGAGATACAAATATAGATTTTCGAAGAGTTAGAAATATAAAAGTTTATTTAGACAGAAATGCTTTAAAATTAGCAAATGATTCTGATTTTAATCCAGGTGATATTGTAGTATATAAAAAACATATTGCCATAGTTAGTGATAAGGTAAATAGTAAGAATGAAAATTATATATTACATCAACATATGTATCAAGCATATGAGTATGATGGGTTATTTAAAAATGAAATTTTAGGACATTATAGATGGAGGTTAAATGATGGAAAGAAATAGCAGAAAAGAAAAATTAGTAAAACAATTATTAAATAGAGATTTTGATGTAACAGATGAAGATGAATTAATTGAAATGTTACTTGACAATCCTACGGCGATTGATTCTGATAAAGAAGAAGATGAAAGAAGAACAATGGGGGATAAATTAGCAGATAAAGTAACTGAAATAGCAGGCTCATGGGGCTTTATTGTTGGCTTTTGTATTTTTCTTATCGTATGGATGATTATAAATACTATTATGATAGTTAAATTTGATGAATATCCATTTATTTTACTTAATCTAATATTATCTTGTATTGCAGCATTACAAGCCCCAATTATTATGATGAGTCAAAATAGAGCAGCTAAAAAGGATAGTTTAAGAAGCTTAAATGACTATAAAACAGATTTAAAAAGCGAACTTATTTTGGAAGTGTTACACGAACAAATGAAAGATTTACAAGCAAATCAAAAGAAAATATTAAAACTTCTTGAAGAAAACGATGTAAAATAGACAAATTTATGAAACATTTTATTATTGTTATGGTATAATGTTAAAAGTGATGTAAAATGAAAATAAAAAAACAAGTTGAGTTTAACAATGTAATAAATGATATTTTAAAAAATGATGAAGTAATATCCCTAAGACATGAATATCATCATGGGATATCTAGGTTAGATCATTCTTTAAGTGTTGCCAAATTAACATATAATATATGTAAATTATTTAAAATAAAAACAATTAAAGAAACTACAAGAGCGGCACTTTTACATGATTTTTTTCATAGTTTTGAAGAATCTAGTTTTAAAGGACATCCTAAAACAGCATTAAAAAATGCAAAAAGAGTGTTTAATATAAATAAAATGCAAGAAGATATAATATATAATCATATGTTTCCTGCAACATTAAGAATACCAAAATACAAAGAAACCTGGATAGTTTCAATATCGGATAAATTAATAGCCATTAAAGAGTGCACCAAATATAAAATTCCAATGAAAATTGGAGCGACATTCTTATTTTTCTTTAATTTTATGATTATTCAAAGATAATTTGCTAAAAAAGATAGATTAATCTGTCTTTTTTTTGTATAATAATTCCATAAGGAAGTGATAACATGTTAAAAGAATTTAAAAAGTTTATAGCTAGAGGAAATGTATTAGATTTAGCAGTTGGAGTTATAGTTGGGGGAGCATTCTCATCAATTGTAACAAGTTTAGTAAATAATATTTTTACACCAATTATTGGTTTGATTGTCGGAGGTGTTGATTTTTCAAGTCTTTCAATAACATTTAGAGATACAAAAATTATGTATGGAGCTTTTATACAAAGTGTAATTGATTTTTTAATCGTAGCATTTTGTTTGTTTATTGTAGTAAAAACTGTTAATAAAGTTACACATAAAAAGGAAGAAAAAACAGCAAAACCTGTTAAGAGTGAAGAATTAAAAACTCTAGAAGAAATAAGGGACTTATTAAAAAATGATATACAAAGCAAGTAATGGACAAGAACTAGAAGTTGTTTTAATTAGAAAAAATAATAAAAATATATATTTTAGAGTTAAAGACGATTTAAAAATACATGTTACATGTCCTATATATTTAGGTAAAGAAAATATTTTAAAAATGATAGAAAAAAATGAAAAAAGCATTTTAAAAATGTATGAACATGCATATGAAAACTCTAAAGATAATGAGTTGTTTTTATATTTAGGAAAGAAATACTTTATTGAAATAAAAGAATCAGAAATGGGAATAAGATTTGAGGGCGATACTGTTTATACACCATCAATGAAAGCATTAGATTTATTTTATAAAAGTGAGGTTCAAAGAGTTTTTACATCTGAAGTTGAAATAGCTAAAAAATGTTTTTCTAATCTACCAGAATTCACATTGAAGTTTAGAAGTATGTTAACTAGATGGGGAGTATGCAATCCAAGTAAAAAAACAGTTACTTTAAATACAGAATTATTAAAAAAAGATATTGAATTATTAGACTATGTTATAATTCATGAACTATGTCATTTTTTTGAAGCAAATCATAGCAAGAACTTTTGGTATCTCGTGGGACTTGCATACCCGAATTATAAAGAAGCAAGAAAGAGGTTAAAAGGATGAAAATAACAAGTATGCATAATGATTTGGTCAAATTTTGGGTTTCCCTAAAAAATAAAAAAGTAAGAGATAAAGAAAGAAAATTTATCGTCGAAGGAGATCATTTAATTGATGAAGCAAGAAAAAATAATTTAATTGAGTATGTAATTAGTTGTGTTGATGAAAATGCTGAGTACTTTGTAACCAAAGAAATAATGGAAAAAATAAGCAATCAACAATCAATAAGTTATAATGTCGCAGTAGTTAATTTCATTCCTGAAGATGCCATAAATGGTAATATTTTGATTTTAGATAATTTACAAGATCCAGGAAATTTAGGTACAATTATAAGAAGTGCTACAGCATTTAATATAAATACAATCATTTTAAGTGATGATTCAGTTGACCTTTATAATCCGAAAGTAGTTCGAGCTACTGAAGGAATGATATTTAATTTAAATATTATAAGAAGAGATTTAAGCGAAATAATACCAGTATTAAAAAATCTAGGATATAAATTAATAGGGACAGATGTAAAAAAGGGAATGGATGTAAGAAATATTAGAAAAGAAAATGTTGCTATCGTAATTGGTAATGAAGGTAGTGGCATGAAAAACGAAACTAAGAATATGTGTGATGAATTTATAAATATTAAAATGATGGATACTTGTGAATCTTTAAATGCTGGAGTTGCTGCAAGTATAATAATGTATGAGGTATACCATGAATGAAATGATTTATATAGGAAAAACTGTTAGTACTTTTGGAATAAAGGGAGAACTAAAAGTAATAAGTGATTTTGAATATTGTGATAGAGCATATCAAGTAAATAAAAAAATATTAATAAATAATATTGAACATGTAATAAGTGGTATTCGATATCATAAAAACTATGTTTTACTTAAAATAGATAATTTAAATAATATAAATGATATTTTAAAATATGTGGGATTTAATATTTATATAAAAAGAATAGATTTAGGTTTAAAAGGATGTGAGTACCTTTATAAAGATTTAATAAATAGTGAAGTAATAGATGACGATAATACTAAATTAGGTAAAGTAATTGAAGTATTAAATGGCAATAATGTTTTAATAAAAGTAAAAGGAAGTAAAGAATTTTTAATTCCATTAATTGATAACTATATAAGTAAATTTGATTTAAATAAAAAAATATTATATACTAAAAATGCTAAAGAATTAATTTTTTAAGGAGGTATATATGAAAATAGATATATTGACACTTTTTCCAGAAATGTTTGATGGTTTTATAAATACATCTATTATAAAAAGAGCCATAGAAAAAGGTTTATTAGAAGTTAACTTAATTAATTTTAGAGACTATTCTCCTTTAAATAATAAGCAAGTAGATGATACTCCTTATGGCGGTGGATCTGGCATGATTTTAAGATGTGAGCCAATATTTGAATGCTTAGATAGTATTGATACTAAAGATGCTTATATTATAATGCTTAGTCCTGAAGGGACAAAGTATAAACAAAGTGTTGCAAAGAGATTATTAGAACATAAACATTTAATTATTTTATGTGGACATTACGAGGGATTTGATGAACGAATTAAAACTAGAGTGGATGAAGTTATATCAATTGGGGATTATATTTTAACTGGGGGAGAAATTCCTTCAATGGCTATAACAGATTCTATTGCGAGACTTATTCCTGGAGTCATCACCAGTAAAAGCCTAGAAGATGAATCATTTAATTCATCATTCCTTGATTATCCTACTTACACAAAACCATCTGTATATCGAGGTCTAGAAGTTCCTAAAGTTTTACTATCTGGTAATCATAAAAATATTGAAGAGTATCGAAATATTTCAAGAATAGAAAAAACTAAAATCTTAAGACCTGATTTAATGGAGGAAGATCATGAGTAGTTATATATTAAAAAATAATAAAGAAGAACATAAAGTTTTATTATATCAAGAAAAAGCAAGTTACACTTTTTCACCTAAAAAAGGATATAATGAAGTAAAAAAAATAACTATTCTTGACCCCAATATGTTAAATACTTTGTGGGAACATAAAATAGATAAAGAATATTCTAAATTATTAAAGCTTATTTATTCATTAGTTTCAAATGATGATACTACTAGCACAGATGTCCTAATAGCTTACACAGAAATAGAAAGAATAAAAGAATATTTGTTAACTTTAAAAAATAAGGGATTAAAAAAAGAATTATTAGATAAATATTTAAAGAAATTATATATTTTAGAATTAGAACTTAAAAAAATTCATGTAATGGAATTAACTGAAGAAATAGGAAAGGGAAGATAATATGAAAAATAAAACAATCTTAACTCTAATATTAGGAAGTGTAATTGCAGTCTTTGCAATACTATACTTTATGTATTTTCGTAGTGTTACGGTTTCTTTTACAGCTAAAATTGGAGCTGGTATAGCACCAATTACAGTTAAAGTTGGAGAAAAAATTACAGAACCTGTAGCGCCGAAAAGCGATGAATATAAATTTTTAGGGTGGTATTTAGATGGTGAAAAATTCGATTTTAATACACCAATTAAAAAGAATATAAATCTTGAAGCAAAGTGGGAAAAAATAGTTGAATAAATTGACAAGCATATGTCAAAGTTAAATATATTATCTTGATTACAACTGGAAATTTTGGTAAAATAAAAAAGAATTGAGGAATGTATGAAAGATAATAAATTAAATATAACAAAAATATCATTAGTAAGTGTGGTGTTATTACTAATATATATTTCTGTTATGGTAGCATTTTAAATTAAACACTTGAGTATAATTTACTAGGGTGTTTTTTTATGCAATTAATTGCCCATCGAGGAATATGGAATAAGAAAGTAAAAGATAATTCTTATGAAGCATTAAAAAGTGGATTATTAAATAATAAATATATAGGAATAGAATGTGACATAAGAACAACTTTAGATAAAAAGTTTATTATTTATCATAATACTTTATATAAAGGTAATTTAGTAAGAAATATAAATTATAAAGATATGAAAGATATAATATTACTTGAAGATTTATTAAAAATAAAAACTGATAAAATTTTACTTTTAGAAATTAAAGAAAGAGAAATTGATAAAAATAAATTATTAAAGTTATTAAATAAATACAAAAGAAATTATTATATAATGTCATTTAATAATAATATAATATTTGAAATAAGAAAGTTAAATAATAAATATAAGTATGGAGTATTAAATTATGTTTTAAATAGCAAATCCGATTATGATTTGGATTTTATATGTTTATTAGATGGAATAGCAAACGATTATATAATAAATAATTTTGAAAAAAAAGGTATTGAAGTAATAATATATGGCACAATTAAAATAAAAAAAGATGTAAAATATATAGTGGATGACTACAAATTGTGAAAATATATTATAAAAATTAATGAATTTAGTGTATAATTGTAATAGGTGGTTGATAATGAAGATTGTTGTATCAGCAGGTGGAACTGGAGGACATATTTATCCAGCTTTAGCTATAATAAAAAAATTTCAAGAATGTGAAAAAGATTTAGAAGTATTATATATAGGTACGCATAATAGAATGGAAAAAGATATTGTACCTAAGATAGGAATAAAATATATAGGCTTAGAAATATATGGTTTTAGTAAAACAAATATAGTTCGAGATATAAAAAACATATTTTTAATAAAAAAAGCTATGTATAAATGTCTAGAAATTTTTAATAAGTTTAAGCCAGATATCGTAATTGGTTGTGGAGGATATGTAACTTTTCCAGTTATTAAGGCTGCCAAAAAGTTAGGGATAAAAACATTTATCCATGAACAAAATAGTATTCCTGGAAAATCTAATATACATTTATCGAAATATGCTGATTTAGTAGGTATATCATTTAAGAATAGCCAATCATATTTTGGTAATGCTAAAAAAGTTGTTTATACAGGTAATCCTTGCGGAGAAAATGCTTTAACAATAAAAAAAACATCTAAGGTAAGTTTAGGATTTAAGCCGAGTGATAAACTAATAATCATTGTGGCGGGCTCTCTAGGAAGTGAAACGTTAAATAATAAATTTAAAGCATACTTAAGTACTATAGATGATGAAAAATATAAAGTTTTATATATAACAGGTAAAAATTATTATGATGATTTTATTAAAGATGGCGATTTTTCTGAAAATGTCAAAGTCGTACCATATTATGACAATTTAGCTAGTATTATGAAAGATGCATATCTTATAATTTCTAGAGCGGGAGCATCTACCATATCAGAAATTTTGGCTTTAAAAATACCAAGCATATTAATACCAAGTCCATATGTTGCTAATAACCATCAATATTATAATGCCTTAGATTTAGCAAATATGAAAGTATCTGAGTTAATTGAAGAAAAAGATTTAAATTCTAATATTATAAAAGTAATGGTAAATGAACTAGTGTATAATGATGAATTATATAATGAATTTAAAAATAATTTAGAAAAAATAAATATAAAAGAATCATCAAGTATAATATATGATGAAATAAAGGAAATATTAAAATGAAGTATGAAGAAAATGTTGATTTAAAAAAATTAAATACTTATCGTATTGGTGGTATTGCCAAGTATTTAATTAAGCCAAGCGATATGGAAGAATTAAAAAATACAATTGAAGAATTAATCAAAAAAGATATAAAGTATTATATCCTTGGAGGAGGATCTAATGTAATATTACCTGATGAAGATTTTGATGGTGCAATAATCAAGTTAGATAAATTAAATACTTTTTTAATTAAAGATTCATGTGTTTTTGCAGGATCTGGTCTTTCATTAAATGAATTTATAAAAAAATGTTTAGATGAAGGATACACAAACTTTACAAACCTTTACGGCATTCCAGGTTCTCTGGGAGGAGCAATTATAGGTAATGCTGGTGCAAATGGAAGTGAAATATTTGATGATTTATGTGCTGTATTAGTTTATGATGAGGGTTTAATCAAGCTTATTAATAAAGAAAATATTAAATATGAGTATCGCAATACTGAATTTAAAAATTCTAATATAATAATAATCGGAGCAATATTTAAATTAATACCTGGTAATACTGATATATCATGGCAAATGATAAAAGAAAATTTAGAGAAAAGAAAAAATACTCAACCATTAGAATATCCATCTGCAGGCTCAGTATTTAAAAATCCCAAAGGTTTATCTGCGGGTAAATTAATTGAAGAATGTAATTTAAAAGAAAAAACTATCGGTGGTGCAAAAGTAAGTAAGAAACATGCAAATTTTATAATAAATGAAAATAATGCAACAAGTTATGATATAATTACATTAATAAAGAAAATAAAAGAAGAAGTAAAAAAACAAAAAAATGTAGATTTAGAATTAGAACAAGTAATAGTAAAGTGGTGAAATAATGCAAAAAAAGGTTCATAGAAAGCTTAATAAAAAAGCCTTATTAGTTATAGTTCTAACATTATATTTATTTATAATGGCTTTTTATTATTGTTTTAATTTACCTATTAAAAGCATTGTTATAAAAGGAAATACTAATACATTAGATGAAGAAATAATTAAATTAGGAAATATAAATAGTTATAATAAAATTTTAGGTTTAAATACTAAAAAAGTTAAAAATGATATTATGGAAAATAAAGCAATTACAAGTGTTAAAATAAAAAAACAACTAAATGGTACTCTTTTAATAGATGTAAAAGAGCAAAATATATTATTTTATAATTTATTAAATAAAGTTTATGTTTATGAAAATGGAAAAACTTCAGAAAATGTAAGTAACAAGTTAGGAATACCAACCCTTATAAATTATACACCTAGTGATATATATGATAATTTAATTAAAAAGTTAAATAATATAAATATTGATATATTAAAAAAAGTAAGTGAAATAGAGTATTCTCCAGATATAAAAAATGAAAAAGTAATAGATAAAAACAGATTTTTACTTAGAATGAATGATGGAAATTATGTATATATTAATCTAGCAAATATGGATAATCTAAATAAATATGAAGAAATATACGCAACACTAGATGAAAAACAAAAAGGAATATTAAACTTAGATAGTACAAGTAAAGGAGTTGTATTTCAACCATTCGATTTAATTAAAGAAAAGGAAGAAAAAAAAGATGAATTATCAAAATGAATTAGATAAATTAATTAAAAAATTAGATTATAAACCAACATTATTATTACATAGTTGTTGTGGACCATGTTCAACTCAAGTACTTACTTATTTATGTCCATTTTTTAATATTACTGTTTTATATTACAACCCTAATATAGAACCTATCGAAGAATATATAAAAAGAAAAAATGAACAAATAAGATTTATAAAAGAATTTAATCATGATAATATAAATTTTTTAGATTGTGATTATGATAATGAAACATTTAGAAATAAAACTAAAGGTTTAGAAAATGAAAAAGAAGGAAAAGCAAGATGTCCAGTTTGTTTTAGATTAAGGTTGGAATATACTGCAAAAAAAGCTAAAGAATTAAACTATGATTATTTTGGAACAACCCTAACAGTAAGTCCATATAAAAATAGTAGACAAATTAATATTCTTGGGGGAATCATTGGGGAAAAATATAATATAAAATATTTGTTTAGTGATTTTAAAAAAGGCGAAGGATATAAAAAATCAATTGAATATTCCAAAGAATATAACTTATATCGACAAGATTATTGTGGATGTCTTTATGCTAAAAGTTTAGAAATGAAAAAAAATAATTGAATAAATAAGCAAATTATTATATAATAATAAGTAAGGTAAGAAGGTGATACAAATATGCAAAATAAAAAACAAATTATATTAAGCACTTTAGCAATATTTGTATTATCTGCACTTATTATCGGAGCAACATTCTCATATTTTCAAGCTCAAGGAGATACTTCTTCACAAACTTCAGCAACAGTTAAAACGTATACGACGGATGTTTTTTCATTTGAAACCGGAGATGCAATAAGTTTTTCATTAAATCAAGAAAACTTTACATCTGGAAAAGGGAACCAAACAGGAAGTACTTTTGCTAAAACAATATTAAGCGCCAATAATAAAACAAATACCGCAACAGAACATTATTATCTGTATCTAAATATTTCTAATAATACATTTACATATACTCAAAATGAAAATACTCCAGAAATATTACTTACCATAACTGATGGAACAAATCCTGTAACTAATATAACAAGTCTAACTTATAAGACAGTAACTGATGGAAAAGGAAATAGAATATCAGGTTATGATATAACAAATAAAAAAGGTTTAATAACATTGTTTAGCAATAGAGAAATAACAACAACAAGTACCAAAACAGAAAATTGGAACATAACTGTAACATTTATAAACTACAATTTAGACCAATCAAAGAATGCTGGTAAAACATTTAGTGGTAAAGTATTAATTCAAAAGGAGAAAATTAAAGAAACCATAGCAACTGTATGTTCTAATGGTCAAACATTAAGTTCATGTATTATAGCAATGGATGGAAAAGATGATACCCTATATCATCATACAAGCTCGTTAGCAAATGGAGCAGGAGATAATAGCTATAGATATGCCGGAGCAAACCCAAATAATTATGTATGCTTTGGAAGTGATGCAAGTACATGTCCAGAAGATAACCTATACAGAATAATTGGTGTATTTGGTAACCAAGTTAAATTAATAAAGGCAACAATTGCCAAAAGTAATTTATTAGGTACAGCTGGAGCGTATGTTTCCGATACTACATATGAATGGTCATCATTAATTTCATGCCCAAGTAGTACAGCATATAATTCAAGTAATGGAATATATCAACTTGCCAATAAAAATATAATAGCAGCACCAGAAAAAGGTGGATGCGATGAATGGAATTATTCTGACTTGAACACTACAAATTTAAATACAAATTTCATAAAGAATATAGGAACAATATGGGCGGAAAAGATAGCCACAACAACATGGAAAGTTGGTGGTGGCTCATGGGCTAATATAGGAACTTCAGTACCTAAAACAGCATATCAATATGAAGTAGGAAGTAGTGCATCAAGTAAAACACATGATGCAAAAATTGGACTGATGTATGTAAGTGACTATGGATTTGCAATAGACCAAAGTGCATGGGCAACAAAATTAAATTCTTATAAAAGTAATGTATCAAAAAATTGGTTATATTCAGGGTTAGATGAATGGACAATTTCCCGTAACTCTAGCTACTCGGGCTATGCGTTTCTTGTGACTGGCGATGGTAACGTGTACGGCTACAATGTTAACAGCCGCTATGGGGTGCGTCCGTCCTTCAGTCTTTTGTTTTCCATAACCTATGTATCAGGGTCAGGAAGTATGAGTGACCCTGTGAGAATAAACTAGGTTCGGAACATTGTTTGTCTAGCGACTAGGTGCTAGGCAAACAGGGTAAAAAATTAAGCTGAGGCAAGAAGGCCACAGTAAACTACGGTAGAATAATAACTATCTCATCATGCAGATTTTATGAGAGCAAGCAGGTGACAGATAATTATATAAATAAAAAGAAAGGTGATAAAAGTGAGCAAGAAAGTTACAAATATTATTTTAATTATTTACATAATAGCTCTATCTGTGCTGGTAATCGGAGCAACATATGCTCATTTTACCTATATAAATGTATCAAGAGTATCTCCGAAAGTTGAGGTTGGGGCAGCTACATTAAATTTCATAACGTTTGAAATTGGAGACCCAATATTCATAAATCCCACAATAGAAAACTTTAAAGAAGGAATGAAAAATTTATCCTCTGATACATTTGCAAGTGCATATTTAAGAGTGGAAAATAGTGAAGAAGAAACATCCATTAATTACAATATGTTTCTTCAAATAGATGAAAATACTTTAACTTATTCAACTGGAAGTAAAACCCCAGAACTATTAATGAAAATCTTTGATCCATATGGGAATGAGTTAGATACAATTGAAGGATTAAACTATGTTACCATAACAGATGGAAAAGGAAATAAATTAAGTGGATTTGATATAACTACAGCCAAAGGAAAATATTATATTGCCAAAAATAGAAATCTTAAAACAAAGACAGAAATAAGTGAAATTTGGAAGGCTGAAGTAACATATGTTAATTTAAGTGAAAGTCAAGACGGAAATTTAGAAAAAAAATTAGATGGATTTATTAGAATTGAAGCATCAGGGGAGTAATATTTATGAATTTAGAAGCTAAAAAGAAAGAATATCAAAAAATATTAGTAGAAGAATATCGCAAAAGTCATATGGAAGAAACTGAAGGTTTATCCAATGAAGAAATAGCATTAATGTGTCCAATAAGTGAAAATGATATAACATTTTTAATGAGCAAAGAATTAATGGAAATTGGTTTAAGTATAGAAGATCAAGAACAAGAAATTATACTTTGTACAAAGAAAATAAATGATCCTAATACATATCATGAAGAATTACCGGAACTAAGAGCGGATATTAGGGAAGCAAATGGAAAAATAGAAATATTAAAAGGAAAGTATGAAACATTAAAAAAAGCCATTTCAGAAAGGAATATAGATGAAAGAGGTACAAGTAGATAAATTTTTATTCTTTCTAAAAGTCGAATTAAATTACTCAGAATTAACAATAAAAAGTTATCAGTTAGATTTAACTGATTTTTTTGGATATATTGAAAGTAAAAAGATTAATTATTTAACAATAACAAACCATGATGTAAGGGGATATCTTAAATATTTAGATTCATGTAATTTGAAAAACAGTACAATATCACGAAGAATAAGTACATTAAGAACGTTTTATAATTATTTAGTAGATGAAAATATTGTAGAAAATAATGTTTTTCATAATGTTAAAAATCCTAAGTTAGAAAAAAAGTTACCGAATTATCTAAACTATAATGAAATTGAAGAATTATTAGAGTCTATTGATATAAGCACTACGGAAGGATTAGAAAAAAGGTTATTAATAGAAATGTTTTATTCAACTGGATGTCGTGTAAGTGAAATGATTAATGTTAAAATTAGTGATATAGATTTTACAAATAAAACAATTAGGATAATGGGAAAAGGTAGTAAAGAAAGAATAGTATATTTTGGTGATTATGCAAGTAAATATCTTGATAATTATTTAAACAAAGTAAAGTGTGATAAATATTTATTTACAAATAAAAAAGGAGAAAAACTAACTATTAATGAAGTAGAGCAAATAGTTAAAGATATTATGAAACACATATCGATAAAGACTCATGTAACACCACATACATTAAGACACACATTTGCTACTCACTTACTTAATAATGGGGCAGATATTAAAACAGTCCAAGAACTTCTAGGGCATGCTAATTTATCCACTACTGGTATATATACTCATGTTTCAAGCGATAGATTAAAAGATATTTATTTCAAAACATTTAAAAGGTAAATGTAAAATATGCGTAAATGGTGTAGGCATATTTTTTTCTTTGCGGTATAATTAAACAGAAAGGAAATATATACTATGAAGAAATTATTGGAATGTCAAAACTTATGTAAAAGTTTTGGAAAAAAGCAAATATTAAAAGATGTTTCATTTGAGATTGATGAAGGAGATATATTAGCCTTCATAGGTCCAAATGGAAGTGGTAAAACAACAACCATAAAACTTATTTTAGGACTACAAAGTATTGATAAAGGAAAAGTAACTATCAATGGTTTTGATGTGAAAAAAAACTTTGTAAAATCAATTGAAAAAGTCGGAGCAATTGTTGAAAGTCCTGATACATATATGTACCTAACAGGATGGCAAAATTTAAAATTAACGGCAAATTTATACAAAGATGTTAGTGATGAAAAAATAAAAGAAATCGTAAAACTTGTAGATTTAGAAGGAAGAATTAACGATAAAGTTAGCAAATATTCATTAGGTATGCGTCAAAGATTAGGAATAGCTAGAGCCTTAATCAATGAACCAAATGTTTTGATTTTAGATGAACCCACAAATGGGTTAGATCCAGAAGGAATAAAAGATTTAAGAAACCTTCTAAAAAAGTTAGCTAAAGAAGGACTGGGAATACTAATATCTAGTCATAATTTAGCAGAGTTAGAAAGTTTTTGTAATAAAGTATTAATTATAGATAATGGAACAATTATAGAAACTAGTGAAGTAAAAGAATTTAAAAATAATGGTAATAAATATACATTTAATGTAAGTAATACTAAAGATTTAGATATTGAAGGAATCTATGAAGTAACAAAAAATAAATTTAGTTACAATGGAGAAAAAGAAGATATTGCAAGTATTATTAAAACGTTAGTCAAAAAAAATATTGATATATATGAAGTAAAAATGGAAGAATTAACTCTTGAAGAAGCGTTTTTAAAAAAGACTGGAGGCAAGAAAAAATGATAAAGTTAATAAAAAATGAAATATATAAAATTCTACATAAAAAGAGTACCTACATAATTATGATAATAACAGCCCTTTTTATGGTCCTAGTATCATATGTTTATTCAAAAGATAATAATTTTTATAATAACCCTTATTATCCATCCGAAGGTGATGTAATAGATAAAAAAATTGCCCAAGATATGAATTCCTATTATGAAAAATATGATAGAAGTACATGGCAATACTATAAACTGGATGAGTATTACTCTATTGCATATAATTATTATAATGCCATAGAAAATGGTGAAGATAGTAGTATACTAAAAAAAGAATACGATGATTATAAAAATGCATTAGAGCAAGACAATTGGAAGTTTTTTGTAACAAGAGATTTAAATGAAGCAACTGAGGAGTTAAAAAAATTTGAAGCAAATAAGAATGTAGTAAAAGATAGAGAAAAAGATGAAATAGAAAATCAAATATTTGCTACAAAAGTGAAAATTGAACTATTAGAATATCGATTAAAAGAAAACGTTGCTTATGGAGAAGATTATTTAAATGAAGCAATAAATGTTGTTGAAAACACAGCATATTCAGTATCAGCCTATGAAAAGGTAAAAATTGATAAGAAAAGCGAATATGAAGAAGCAGTAAAGAATTATTATGAAAACAGGTATATTTTAGAGACTAAGGAAGATACTAATAATGCTAATGATTTAAGATGTATTATAATGAATTTCTTTCAAGAATATATGTTTATGATCATAGTATTTGGTGTAATGGTTGCTGGAGCTATAGTTAGTGACGAATACAACAAAGGAACAATAAAATCATTGCTCATAACCCCATACAAAAGAAGTACAATACTTTTATCTAAATTTATCACATCAATATTGCTTACGATAATATTTATTGTATTTGCTTATTTAATGCAAATTGTAATTGGTGGTCTATTCTTAGGATTTGATTCTTTAAAAAATCATGTCGTAGTTTACAACTTAGCAACAAAATCTTTAGAAATCATGAGCCTATTAAAATATGTTGTAATAATAACTATATGTTATTTACCTCAAATATTACTATTAGTAACTTTAGCTTTTGCAGTTTCGACAATTATAGGAAATACTGCTTTTGCCATAGCAATAACATTTGCAGGATCAATCGGAGCTAGTTTAATAAATATGTTTGCAATAGTTTATAAAGTAAAAATACTTAAATATTTTGTAACGACAAACTGGGATTTTACTCTATATTTATTTGGTAAAACTAGTAAATATGGTACAAGTTTAACACATGCAATTATTGTTTGTATTATATATTTCCTAATAATGATAGTTACATCATTTATAGTATTTAAAAGAAAGAATATTAAAAACATATAAAGGATGAAAATAATGAAGATTAAAAAAAAGGTAAAATTAAGAAAAAGAATATTTTTATTAATGGCTTTAGGTATAATGGTACCTTTGGCTTTTTCTTCATTTAAAAATATCTCGTTTGCTATGCCTGTTTTAGGTACAGACAAAGAAAGTAAAAGTAATTTAATAAATGAATATATAAATAATCTAAGCAATCTCGTAGAAAAAAAAGAGATAGACTCAAGATTTGTTAATGTAATAAGTCTTGAAGATGATAGATATATATCTAAATTATTTAACTTTAAAACTGGTGAAGAAGTAAATATAGAATCAATTATAAAACCTGAGATGGTCGAAGAATTTTGGTCTAAAGTAAATAAATTGTTGTATTTAAAATATCCAACCTTTATCGCAGATGTCTTAAGTAAAAATGATAAAACAAATACTTATTTTGTAAAAGATAATGAACTTGTAATATATTATTATGATTATGAAATTGATCCTTTACCTAATGAAGAATTATCATTACACATTAACTATAATGAAATAAAAGATTGTATGGATATAACAATAAAATTAGATAAAAGTTATGAAAATGAAGATGGTAGTAAAATAGATTTAAATAAAAAAATAGTAGCTTTAACATTTGATGATGGTCCAGGACCTTATACAAGTAGATTAATAGACATATTAAATAATAATAAAGCTCATGCAACATTTTTTATGTTAGGAAAAAATTTATCTATATATAAAGATGCAGTTAAGAAAGCTTATGATAATAAAATGGAAATTGGATATCATTCATATAATCATAAGAATTTTAAAAGACAAAAATTAGAAACGATAGTGGAAGAATTTAATGAAAGCAATGAAACACTAAAAAGTATAACTGGAGATACATTTCATTTAATAAGACCTCCGTATGGAAGTATAAATGAAAAAATAAAAGAATCCTTAAATGCATCTTTCATTCTTTGGAATGTTGATACAGAGGATTGGAGACATAAAAATACTGATTATTTAAAAGATTATGTTTTAGAAAAAGCTCAAGATGGAAATATTATATTATTTCATGATATACATAAATCAAGTGTTGATGCTATAGAAAAACTACTTCCATATCTTTATGTCGAAGGATACCAAGTTGTTACAGTATCATCTCTTGCAAATGTTACAAAAACAGATTTAGAATTACATAAATCATATCGATATTTCACTAGATGAAAATTCATTACATGTGATAACTAAAACTTAAATCAACCCCACATCTAAGGCATCATCTTTTCTAGTAATCTCATTAATCAAATAAATGGCACCACCGATTAAAAATAAAATTGCTGCAATAAGTTGTATAAATGTCGATCTGTAATTCGGATCATCAAAGTTTTTTTCCATGCTTCCCAAGTCTTCAGTTAATAAAAGCAAGAAGTACAAATAGATAAAGAATGCTACAAAGAAAATAGTTATATTAATACTTTTTTCTCTTTTATAAGCATCTTTATCTTTTTTTAATAAATAATCTCGATCTAATTTATTTGAATACAATGCAAAAACGACAATAAAAAAATATATAATCCAAATTATATCTTCATTTTTTAGTCGTTTTAGTTTTTTTTCAACATCATTCATGTTAAATAATATGCTAAAATTATTTACAATAACAATATTTTTATGTATAATTTTATATGGAAGATAGAATTAAAAAACGGAGGAAAAAATGAAAACAAGAATAATAAGTGCTATCGTTGCATTAATAATAGTAGTCCCTTTGATAGCTCTAGGGGGAATATATTATACTTTAGGTATTTGCTTAATAGCAGCCTTGGCATACAAAGAAATTATAGATTTACCTGCATCACATGGAAAAATACCTAACACAATGATTTTTATAGGATTAATATCCATGTTAACATTGATTTTATGTAATGAAGGAACATCAATTTATAAAGGATTTACATATCAAATAGTAGCTATGACTAGTTTGTTTTTGATAGTACCAACAGTATTTTATAAAGAAGAAGATTACAGTAGTAAAGATGCTTTCTTTTTACTTGGAGCTGTTTTATTTTTAGGTTTAGTATTTAATGCCTTTTTAACTATAAGATTAAGAAATTTAAATACGTTCTTATTCTTACTTATAATACCAATGGTTAATGATATCTTTGCTTACCTAATAGGGTCAAAGTTTGGTAAAAATAAAATGTGTGTTAACATTAGTCCCAATAAAACTTGGGAAGGTTCAATTGGTGGTTTAGTTTTAGGATCTGCATCAGGAATTATTTTTTATAGACTTTTAATTGGAAATATTACTTTAAAAATTGTCATTATAACGATTATTCTTTCTATTATTGGTCAAATTGGGGATTTAATAATGAGTAGAATTAAAAGAGAAAACGGTGTTAAAGATTATTCAAATATAATGCCAGGACATGGTGGTATTTTAGATAGACTTGACAGTAGTATATTTGTTTTTATTACATACATATTTTTACTTATGTTTTAAGGAGGCTTAAATTATGTGGATTATATCAATACTTATATTAATATTTATTTTAGGAATTATTATTTTAGTTCATGAATTCGGGCATTTCATTTGGGCTAAAAAGTTTAAAGTTCATATTTATGAATTTTCAATCGGAATGGGACCAATTATTCATACTCACAAAGGAAAAGATAAAATAGATTATAATATCAGAGCTTTTCCAATCGGTGGTTTTGTTTCTATGGCTGGTGAGGTTTATGAAGATGCCGATGAAAAAATAAAAAAAGAAGATTATATGTGCAATAAGCCTTGGTGGCAAAGACTAATAATTTTAGTTGCGGGTGTTGTAAATAACTTTATATTAGCAATAGTGCTTTTATTTGTAAGTAGCTTAATATGGGGGGGAACAACCTTAAAACCAGTAGTAAAAAATGCGGTAGAAAATTATCCAATGGCTGAGGCTGGTATTAAATCAGGAGATACAATTATCTCTATCAACGACCATAAAGTATCAACTTGGGATGTTGCTCAAATAATACTAGTTATGAAAAATAAAAATGATTATTATACATTTGAAGTAAAACATGAAGATGGAAGCAAAGATACTTACAAAGTAGTACCAAAGCTTGAAAAAGATGCTGATGGTAATGAAAAACATATATTTGGTGTTGAGGTAGAAAGTTACAAAGCAACTGGATTCTTCGCATCAATTAAATATGCTTTTCAAAAGTTTGGTAGTATAGTTGAATCAATGTGGTTAACAGTTAGTGGTCTTTTAACAGGTAAGATTTCGACGAGTGCTTTATCTGGTCCAGTTGGAATGTACAAAGTCGTAGATGATGGGGTAGCATTAGGTTTAAATTATATGATCTATTTAACGGCTTTTTTATCAATTAATGTGGGATTCATAAATATCTTACCATTCCCAGCATTTGATGGAGGTAGAGTTTTCTTCCTTATTGTTGAAGCTATAAGAAGAAAACCAGTTAATGCTAAATTTGAAAATACATGTCATACAATTGGTTTCTTGTTATTACTACTTTTAATGTTTTATATAACAATTCAAGATATAATTCGTTTATTTTAACTTGCATAGTTTAATAATTTATGATAATATATTGTTGACCCAAAAAAGGTATATAATCCGCTATAAATATTTTATATGATTATAGGTAATAAAATAAGGAGGTATATGATGGCAAATTTAGTTGACAAAATTGCTGAAAAACATATTCGTAAAGATGTTCCAGAATTTAGAGTTGGGGACACAGTTAGAGTTGATGTTTGGGTAAAAGAAGGAAAAAAGGAAAGAATCCAATCTTTTGAAGGATTAGTAATCGCTAAAAGAGGTGGAGGAGTTTCTGAAACATTTACAGTTCGTAAAAAAAGTGGAACAGTTGGTGTAGAAAGAATATTTCCAATAAATACCCCAACAATTGACAAAATTGTTGTAATCAAAAAAGGTAAAGTTCGTCGTGCAAAACTTAACTTTATCAAAGGAATGCGTAAAGAATATAAAGTTAAGGAAAGAAGTTAATTCTTTCCTTTCTTTCGTTTAAAGGAGAAATATTTAATGAAGGTAATAAAAGAGGTAATACCATATATAGTAATTGTGGTAGTAGTGGTATTAATTAGGACATTTATAATAACTCCGGTTAGAGTAGATGGCGACAGTATGAAAAATACATTAAAAAATGGAGATATACTACTATTATACAAATTAAGTAGTATAGATAGATTCGACATAATCGTTCTTGATGAAGAAAAAGATAATGAAAAAATAATTAAAAGAGTAATTGGACTTCCCGGAGAAACTGTAGCTATTAAAAAGGGAAAAATATATATAAATGATAAAGTAATTGATGATGAGTATGCTTATGGAGAAACGAGTGATTATAATAAAGTTACTTTAAGAGATGATGAGTACTTCATACTCGGAGATAACAGACTGATAAGTAAAGATTCTAGGTACTTTGGACCAATTAAAGATAATGAAATAAAAGGAAAAATAGTATTTAGATTATTTCCATTTACTAAAATTGGCACGGTGCAATAATGAATTTTGTTACTTTAATGTACAAATATATAAATAGATTTATAAATAGTGATGAACTTTTAGAATCTTTAGAAGAGTTAGATTTAAATAATTTTTCTAAAGAAGAAAAAATATCTATTAATAAACTTATAGATGATATAAAAATAATAAAAGATAAGACTGCAAATGAGATAGATGAAATAGAAAAAAATAGATTAGAAACTATTGAAAGAATTGTTAGGGATATTAATATAATTTTAGAATCTGATAATTTAGAAAAAGATTTAAGAGAAAAAATAGAACATAGAAAAGAATACTTATTAGAAGATAAAAAGAAAGTTAAAGATGGCGGTAAATTATATGAAAGTATCTATATTTTACTTGCAGATAACAAATTAATTAATCACTATTGGGAATCTATAAATGATTATGAACTTTTAGAATTTATTGCTCAATATATAAGTGTTCCAGTGCCACCTCAAATTGATCAAGAGAAATTTAATGACCTTGTAAAAGTGGGAATTAAAAATAATGAACGAGAATGGTTATGGCGTCTTGCTTTTAATTATAATAGAAAAAATAAGGATTTTTCTTTAATTGAAGATTATTTTATTGAAAAAAAAGATAGTTATTATTTAACTGAATTAATAAGTGCAGTTAGAGAAGATTTGGATATGAAAAAGTTAAAGGAAAAAGTACTAGCAACGAATGATAAAAAATTTATTACTAGCGTAAAAAAAACTTTGAAAGATTATGAAATTGAATTTTAATTGAAAAAATATTTAAAATATGATAATATACATAAGACTTACATGGGGGGATATTATGGAGTTTAAGAAAGAAAATATTAAAATGCAAAATATAGAAAATGAAGTAAACAATATTTTTTCTATATTAACAAAGAAAAACAACCTAACTTTAGAAGATTTAGATAAATTGTTTTCTAAAAACGTGGAGTTAAAAAATAAATATCTAATTCAAATGAAATCTAGAGCAGAAGATTTATATTTTAATTTTTCTGAATCAGAAAATAAAGTTAGAAATAATAGTATTTTGGCTTTTCTTTTGGTGCTGGTTAATTTAGGAATGGTTATTTTTAATCCAGGGGCTTTCTTATTATATGCTATAACGTTATATTTACTTTTAAAAAAAATATCACACAGTAATAAAAAAATAAATTCTAAAAAAGATGAAATAAATGAAACTTGTGAAATATTAGAAAGGAAATTAGATAGTTTCCTAATAACAATCGAAAATAATGAAACTTTTATTTTTAAACTACAAAAACAGTTAAATACTAAAAAAATGCAAGAACTAGCGGCAGATAAAGCTTGGCAAGAAAAGATTAATAAAGCTAATGCTTTAATCGAAAAATTTATGGAAGATGGGATTTATCCTACAGAAGTAGATTCAGAAATAGAAAAATTAGCCATAAAAATGTTACAATTGGATTTAAATGTAAATTATAAAAAGTTAGAAGCATTACTTTTTTATGCCAAATTAAAAAGAATGGGACAATTAGATTTAGATGCTCCATCAGTAGTGTTAACTTTAACAAAAGATAATTAAATTAATTGTTTATCTAATAAGAATCTATTATAATAAAAATAATAGAGAAAAGAAAAACAATGAAAAAAGTTTTAATTATTATATGTGCTATTATCTTACTATCTGGATGTGATTCTAAAAAAGAAACAAAAGAAAATATAACTAAGCCAGAAGAAATAAGTTATACAAATAAATTTGAGTGTTCTAGAATTGAAAAGATTAAAAAATTTGATTTAGATAATAAGAATGCTGGAAGACTAACTCAAGAACAAATGAAGGAAAGACAAAATAGTCCAGTTGCTATCAATGAAAAGATAAGTAAGATATATGATTTTAACAAAGAAAGAAGCAAATTATTAGGTTTTTATGAAATTCATACTTATGAATATGTGGTTGATGATTACAACATGGATAAAGAAAAATCTTCTTAATTATAATGACTAAAGTCGCAGACATAAACAGTGATTATAATAAAGATATGGTTAGTAAAATGACTTTAGAAAGTATTAAATCTGATTATGCCCAAGGAGATATGTATACTTGTAATTAAGGGTGATTAAACACTCTTTTTTCTTTTTTTCTAACATGGTATAATAAGACTATATGAAAGAGGTAAAAAATATGTATATCGTAGAAAATGAATGTTTAGAAGAAATAAGAAAAATTTGGATTGAAAATAACTCGGGGTACATAGGCAATAACTGCAATTTAAGATCAATAAATGATAACAATATGTTAAAAGTAGTATGTAAAACGGATACTGATGTATGTGGATATGCAGTATTATATTTTGAAAAAGATTTTTGTGAACTTGAAAAATATCCTAATTATATAGAAAATATGCCTAAAAAAACTATTTATATGTGGGAAATGGTAACATCAAAAAATCATTTAAAAGAAGGGGTAGCTTCCAAAATATATGATTATATAAAAACAAAATTTAATGATTATACAATATATGCTGCCATCGATGAGAAAAATATTCCTTCTCTAAATTTACATATTAAAGAAAAATTTATTCCAATATATAATTTCTATAAAGAAGATGAAAATGTAAATTATATAATGCATGAATGGCATAAACAATAAAAAACTAATTTTTTACAATTAGTTTTTTGTATTGGTTAAGAGAACGAAAAATAGTTCTCTTTTTAATTAACCAAAAAAGTGTGAGAAAGTTATTTAAACAATATCTTATTGTCTTTTTTTAAATTTGTTAAGATTGTCTTGATTTGCAGCCGAACATATGTTATGATAAATACATTGAAAATTATGGTCTAGCAAGAAACTTAATTTAATAAAGATTTTCTAATAATTTAAAGGAGAGTGAATAAATCTATTTACAAAAGACGATGTGTTCAATATATAAATATGTTAACGAAAAACTAATAAAGAATAAATATAATGTAAAGAAAAGATAAAATTAAACAAAAAAACTATGAGATATTATAAATAAATGGTATAATAAATCCTTGTAAAAAGAAGAAAATTTTAATTATAAATATTATCATAAAAATTGGTAAACAAAGGAAAGAAGGTATAAAAAATGGTTAATATAGAAAAATTTTTAATAGAAGCTAAAAAACAAACATATGCTAATGAAACGGTAGAAAAAGTAGCAAACACAAGGCAAAATTCTAAAGACTATGAATATAAAAAAGATAAAATGGTGTATCATGATACATATTTTGGGGGGACTAAATTTATTGGTGAAGAAGTTGTTTATGTAGATAACAAAACCTATTGGGCTATGAATTATTATGGTGTAACTTTAGATGAAACTTTAAAAGAAGAAGCAATGGATAAGGCATTGCGTCCGGCATTAATGAATGTTGGAAAAGATAAAGACATAATTCCAGTAAGAGGGCCAAAAGAATGGGTTAATGGTGAGTATAAGTATTCATTTAATGTAATAGGCGATATTAATTATTTCAGTGGAATTGAAACTATATATAAAAATAATAAGAAAATATACGAATTAAAATGTAATGGTGGATTAATTATGTAAAAAAATAAAATTAATAAAAGATTAAAAGTAATAGAAATGGAGGCAATAATGGATATAATTGAAACTAACTACACAAATAATATTTTTGAAAACATAAAACATGTTGATGAATGTGGTAATGAGTATTGGCTTGCTAGAGATCTTTCAAAAGTTCTAGAATACAAAGACTGGAGAAATTTTCAAAAAGTAATAGATAAAGCTATAACATCTGCTCAAAATAGTGTTTCATTCGAAGAAAATTGGGTTGTTGAGATCACCAAGCCAATAAAAACTGGTAAAGGTAAAGAGGAATTTATTAAAGATTATAAACTAACAAGATACATATGTTATTTAATAGTGCAAAATGCCGATCCTAGTAAAGAAGTTGTTGCCATGGGACAAACCTATTTTGCAATACAAACGAGAAAACAAGAGATAACAGAACAAGAATATGACTCTTTATCCGATGATGACAAAAGATTTTATCAAAGGAGATTAACAAAACAAGGAAATTATACATTGCAAAAAGTTGCAACATCTGCAGGTGTTAAAAATATGGCTGAATTTCATAATGCTGGTTATAAAGGGTTATATAATGGTGAAACTGCCGATGATATATTTAAAAGGAAAAAATTAAGATATAGAGAAGATATTTTAGATAATATGAATGAGGATGAATTAATAGCTAATTTATTTAGGATAAATCAGACTAAACAAAAACTTTTAAGAGACAATGTAAAAGGAGAAAAAAAAGCAAAAGATGTACATTATGAAGTTGGTAAAAAGGTAAGAAAGGCAATTGCAGACATCGGGGGAATGATGCCTGAAGAAATGCCGACGCCTAAAAAGAGCTTAAAAGAGCTTGAAAAAGAAAAGAAACAATTAGAAATAAAAGAACAAAGCAAACTTGAAGGAATAAAATAAATAAAATTAGGTGATATAAATTAGTTTGTGTATTAAATAAAGTGAAAGGATATTAAATATGAAAGTTTTGATAGAAAAATTAAAGCAAAAGGATTTAGTGGCAGCAATAAATATATATGATAAAAATTATAGTACGACTACAGACTACAATAAACTTTTAACTATATATAATGAAATTTATAATAATTCAGCATATCATAATATTGTAGCGAAAGTTAATAATGAAATAGTAGGGCTAGCAACAGTTATAATTAATTATGATATTGTAGAACAGCTAAAACCATTTTTAACTGTTTGGAATTTTGGTGTGAAGGAAGAATATAGGAGAAATAAAATAGGGACAAAAATGTTTGAATATATATATAAGTTTGCGAAGCAAAATAACTGTGTTTTTATTTCTTTAATTGCTGAAGAAGATAATATTGTAGCACAATCTTTTTATGAAAAATTAGGATATATTAAAGAAGTAGGTTATGTTAAATTAATAGATAAAGAAAAATGGTAATTATAAATTAAAATAGAGGAAGTGAAAAAATGAATAATGAAAATTTAAATAAAACAAATATCAACTGGTATCCCGGTCATATGGTAAAAGCTAAAAGAGAAATAAAAGAAAAAATAAAATTAATTGATATAATTTATGAATGTGTAGATGCTAGAATGCCATCATCTTCCAAATTAAAAGGGATGGATGATATACTTGAGGCTAAACCTCGAATTTTAGTTATGACAAAAAAGGATTTATGTGATTTAGAAGAAACTAATAAATGGATTAAGCATTATGAAGAAAAAGGTTATAAAGTAATATTATTAGATTTAACAAATAATGATGATTATAAAAAATTAATAAAGTTAACAAATGAAATAGTAAAACCGATACAAGAAAAAAGAAAAGATAAAGGTCTTAAAAGTAAAGAAGTTAAAATTGGGGTAATAGGAATACCTAATGTTGGCAAAAGTACCCTTATAAATAAATTGGCTGGTAAAAAAGTTGCAAACACGGGAAATAAACCTGGAGTAACAAAACAAATAAATTGGCTTAAAACAAACTCAGGGTTTTTATTATTAGATACACCAGGAATACTTTGGCCCAAAATTGAAGATAATACTGAAGCTTTAAGCTTAGCATCAACCGCTACCATAAAGATGGAAATTCTAAATATGACAGACATCGGAGGATACATAATTACTTTCTTTAAAAATTATTATAAAGAAAAGTTAGAAGAAAAATATAATATTGAAATAAGTGATGACCCGAATGAAATATTTACATCTTTAGCTAAAAAATTTAATTATTTTGAAAAAGATGGGGAAATAGACTATGAAAAAATATCAAATAAGGTGTATAATGATTTAGTGAGTGGTGCACTAAAAGGAGTAACATTTGATAGATGGAAGAAGTAGATTTATTAAAATATGAAAAAGAATTATATGAAAAAGGAATCAATTTAATTGCTGGCACAGATGAAGCAGGGCGTGGGCCACTATGTGGACCAGTTGTAGCAGCCGCGGTAATTCTGCCGAAAAATTATAAACTGGAAGGATTAAATGATTCCAAGCAATTAAGTGAAAAAAAACGAGATAAGTTTTATGAAATAATTAAAAAAGATGCCATAAGTTATGGAATAGGAATCGTAGATGCTAAAACCATTGATGAGATAAATATATATGAAGCAAGTAGAAAAGCAATGTTAATGGCAATAGATAAATTAAATGTTAAGCCAGAATATGTATTATCAGATGCAATGCCTCTACCTATTGAAAACTCAAAAGCAATAGTGCACGGAGATGCTTTATCGCTAAGTATTGCTGCGGCCAGTGTTTTAGCTAAAGTAACTCGTGATAAAATGATGTACGAACTTGATAAAAAACATCCAGAATATGGCTTTAAAAATCACAAAGGCTACCCAACAAAAAAGCATCTTGAAAATATAAAAAAATATGGAATTTTAGATAATTATAGGTTGACATATAAACCAGTAAAAATTTTGATGGAGGAAAAAAATGAAGAACTTGTTAAAGAATAATTTAATTAAAAATTATATAATTTTATTAATATTTTTTATGCTACTTGAAATATCATTTCGATTAATAAGTGGAATAACTTTAAAAAATATTGCCTTACTAAGAATATTTATAGGTATAAATTTTGTAAGTATTTTATTAAGCTATATTCTCTCTTGGTTTAACAAGAATGTAAGTAAAGTATTAATAATTGTCTTTTCCTTTGCTATAAGTGCTTATACATATTTTCAAATTGGCTTTAATAATTTTATTGGTGTATATGCATCGGTTAATACAAAAAGTCAACTCGGAGCAGTAAAAGATTATATTATAGACTTTCTATCATCTTTTAAACCAACATATTATTTAGCTTTTATACCATTTATTTTATTAATTCTTTATTATATTTTCTTAGATAAATTTACTGAAAAGAAAATAGATAAAAAGTTCCCTTTAAAAACTAATATTGTATTCGAACCTGGTATTAGAACAATAACAAGCACTTTGTTGCTAGTTTTATGTGGTTTGTTATATTATGAAACATTAGATGCTAGCTTCATGCAAAATAAACTTCAAACAGTAAGCAACAAAGATCTATTTGCTTATCCTAGTGTCCCTAGCATTACCATAAACCAGTTTGGGGTATTAGGTTTTGGATTTCTTGATATTAAATCAACGATGGTCGAAGCACCAACAAAAGATACATTTGCTATAAGTGAAGGTAATAATACTACAACAGATGAAGATAAAAGAAGAGAAATTGATGATACTATATTAGATGATATCATTAAAAATGAAAATGATGTAACTAAAAATAATATTAATGAATTTATAAAAAATAGAACGATAACTAGCTATAATGATCACACTGGAATACTTGAAGGTAAAAATATCATAGTAATAATGATGGAAAGTGTCGGTGAAATAATTATAAATAAGGATTTATATCCAAACTTTTATAAATTATATAGTGAAGGAATCAGTTTTAAAAATAATTATAGTCCTAGAAATAGTTGTGCAACGGGCAATAATGAATTTAGTGGTATGACAAGTCTATATACAATTCAAAATAATTGTACAGCCAACATTTATAGTAATAATAAATATTTTACTTCAATATTTAATTTGTTTAAAAACGCTGGCTATAAAACAAGTAGTATGCATGATTATACTGAACAATATTATGTAAGACATATTATTCATAAAAACTTAGGTAGTGATGCATATTATAATGTAAACGATTTAAACATTCCATATTATAACGAATATAAAAATTGGGCAAGTGATGAAGATTTCATGAATGCTGCAATGGATATTACTTTAACTGATACGAGTAGTCCATATATGTTATGGCTTACCACAGTATCTCCACATCAACCATATAATCAATCAAGTGTGGAAGGAGATAAGTACTTAAGTATAACTGAAGATAGTGATTATTCAATGGAATTACGAAGATATATGTCCAAATTAAAAACTTTTGACAATAGTTTAGGTATTTTACTTGATAGACTAAAGGCATCTGGAACATTAGATGATACAGTAATAGTTCTATACGGAGATCATTATCCATATGGTTTAAAAAATAAAGATATATCTGAGGTTCTAACATATGATTTAAGTGATTATGAAGTTGAAAGAACACCGATGGTTATCTATAATACACAAATTAAAAGTGAAGTTGTGGAAAAATACAGTTCTTATATAAATTTAACTCCAACGATTGCAAATCTATTTAATTTAGATTATGATCCTAGGTACTACATGGGAACTGATGTCTTTAGTGATGAATATTTAAATGTTGTAACATTTGCGGATGGTTCTTGGAAAAATAATGAAGTTTTTTATAATGCAGGTAGTGGCACAGTAAAATATTATACTGATAAAGAATATTCTACTGATGAGTTAATTAGAATAAATAATATTGTTACTATCAGAATGCAAATGAGTGAAACAATAATAAGAAATAATTATTATAATTATTTAGACAATAAAATAAACTCTTACAAGACTGCAAATGAACAAAAGGAGGAATGATATGAAAAATTTAGTTATAGTGGAATCTCCAGCTAAGTGTAAAACTATTGAAAAATATCTAGGTAGTGACTATAAAGTAGTTTCTAGTAAAGGACATATCAGAGATTTAGCTACAACAGGTAAATTTGGTTTAGGAATAGATGTTGAACATGATTTCGAACCAAATTATCAAATAATTAAAGGAAAGAATAAAGAGGTTACGGCTTTAAAAAAAGATGTGAAGGATGCTAATATAATTTATCTTGCAACCGACCCCGACCGTGAAGGAGAAACAATTTCTTGGCATATTTATGATGAAATAAAAATACCAGATGAAAAATATAAAAGGGTTGTATTTAACGAAATAACAAAAGATGTTGTTATAAATGCCATTAATAATCCTGGTAAAATTGATATGAATTTAGTAAGATCTGGTGAAACAAGAAGATTCCTAGATAGAATTATAGGCTTTAGACTAAGTAAATTAATGCAGAGAAAAACCGGAGGTAAATCAGCAGGACGAGTTCAAAGTGTTGCCCTAAAACTAATCGTAGATCGAGAAAGAGAAATCCAAACTTTTGTACCTCGCGAATATTGGACTATTGAAGCTGACTTTAAAGATTTTAAAGCAACATTAGATAAGTATCATGGTAAAGAAGTAGAAATACCTAACGAGGTTGAAGCAGATGAAATATTATCTAAACTTTCCAAGTCATTTAAAATAGAGAGTGTCACGGAAAAAGAAAAAAACAAGAGTGCACGTGAAGTATTTAAAACAAGTACTTTACAGCAAGCTGCCTCAAATAAATTAGGGTTTGCTCCATCAAAAACAATGAAATTAGCTCAAGATTTATATGAAGGTAAAACTTTAAGTAATGAAACAGTTGGGTTAATTACTTATATGCGTACTGATAGTATTCGAGTAAGTGATTCATTTGTTAAAGAAACTTTTGGCTATATTAAAGGCAAATTCGGAGAAAATTATATTGGATATGTAAAAAAAGGAAAGAAAAGCGAAAATATTCAAGATGCTCATGAAGGGATTAGACCCACAAGTATAAATAGGACCCCAGAAAGTGTAAAAGCATATTTATCAAATGATGAATATAAATTATATAAATTAATATATGCTAGAGCACTTGCATCTTTAATGGCTGATGCTAAAACACTTGCAACAACAGTCATTCTAGAAAATAACGGCTATACATTTAAAGCAACGGGTAGTGTTTTAACATTTGATGGTTATTTAAAAGTCTATAGTGAATATGAAGATAGTGAAGATGTAATACTTCCAGATTTAAAAAATTATAAATCTGGTTGTATAACTGCGGATGATATTACAAAAACCCAACACTTTACTAAACCTGCTCCAAGATATACGGAAAGTAGTTTAATTAAAGAAATGGAAAGCCTAGGAATAGGACGCCCATCAACATATGCAACCATTGTTGGTACAATTAAAGACCGTGGTTATGTAGTATTAAAAGATAAAAAGTTTGAACCAACAGAAATAGGTATTGAAACTACTGACAAATTACAAGAGTTCTTTAGTGGTATTGTAAATGTTGAGTATACTGCTAACATGGAACATGATTTAGATGAAATTGCTGAAGATAAAATGGATTATAAAAAAGTGTTACATGAATTTTATGATGAATTTGAGCCACTCGTAGAAAAAGCGTTTCACGAAATGGAAAAGAAAAATCCGGAAGAAACCGGCGAAGTTTGTCCAGAATGTGGAAACTCGCTAGTAATTCGTAAAGGTAAATTTGGTGAATTCGTAGCATGTAGTAATTATCCGACTTGTAAATATATTAAAAAAGATAAAAAAGAAGCTGTGGAAATTTGCAAATGTCCAAAGTGTGATAAAGGTATGATCGTAGAAAGAAAGACAAAAAAAGGTAAAATTTTCTATGGATGCAATAACTATCCAAAATGTAAATATGCACTATGGTATAAACCAAACGGGGATATTTGCCCAAAATGCGGTGAATTAATAGTAGATAAAAACGGCGAAAACATTTGCGTAAATTGTGAAGAAGATAAGTAAAAACTTGTCTTCTTTTCTAATTTATTATATAATGTTACTGAGATGATAAATATGAAAAACAAAAATATAGTTTTTATGGGGACCCCTGATTTTTCAGTACCTGTCTTAAAAATGTTAATTGAAAATACGAATGTTTTATTGGTAGTTACTCAACCAGACAAAATTGTAGGTAAAGATAAAACTGTTAGTTTTAATCCAGTTAAAAAATTAGCACTTGAAGAAAATATTCCTGTATTTCAACCGATGAGAATTAGAAAAGATTTTGAAAAATTAAAAAACTTAGATATAGACTTAATTGTTACTTGTGCCTATGGGCAAATAATTCCTAAAGAAGTATTAGATATGCCTAAGTATGGATGTATAAATGTTCATGCCTCAATTCTACCAAAATATCGTGGATCTGCTCCAATACAATGGTGTCTATTTAATAATGATGATGTAACTGGTGTAACAATCATGTATATGGATGAGGGAATGGATACCGGAGATATTATTAAAATAAAAGAAATACCTATTTTAGATAGTGATAATGTTGGAACACTTCATGACAAGTTATCAAAGTTAGGTTGCGATTTATTACTTGAAGTATTACCAACAATTTTTAATAAGACGAATGATCGAATTAAACAAGGTAATAACTACACTATGGCCCCGATGATTAAAAGAGAAGATGAAAGACTAGATTTTAATGAAGAAGGTAAAAAAATAATTGGCAAAATCAAAGGACTTAATCCATGGCCTTTGGCAAACATAATAATAAATAATCAAGAAATAAAAGTTCTAGAAGCTGAATTTGTTCAAAAGAAAGTTGATAATACCGGCATTATAAAAGAAATAGATAAGAAAAATTTAGGTATAACATGTAAAGATGGAATAATATATCTCAAAAAGATAAAACCAAGTGGAAAAAAAATTATGGAAATCAATAGTTTTTTAAATGGAATAGATAAAGAAAAGTATTTAAATATGGAGGTAAATAATGAAGAATAATAGTTTTTGGTCAACAACTCAAGGAAAATCTACGATTAAATTTGTAGCATGGATGATATTCATTATAATTTTAATTGTGATTTTTGCTATAAATGGAAAACCAGAAAATAATAATATCAATAATACTCAAGAAAAAAATGAAGAAATAGCTTCTTTTGAAAAATATGAAACAATGCAGGATAATTTATTAAATGGATGCTTTAATTATGAGTATAAAATAATTGAAGAAAATATCACAACTATTTATACTGGAAAGAAACTAAATGATACAGAAATAGGGTATAAAGAAACAAAAGATGGAATTATAAAATATATAAAAGATAAAGATATAACATATAAAGTTGTATTAGACGAAAAAGAAGAATTACCAAATCTTTATGACGAAGCAGATAAATCTTTTTTGAATATTAATATAATTTTTGAAAATTTAAAAGAATATTTATATAATATAACTAAGAATGAAAGTACAAGAGAAATTAATTATAATAAAGAAGGATATAAAGTAGTAGTTAAAACTGACTTAAAAAACATAACTAATATAACAATTGAAAATGAAAATAAGACATATGAATTACAATTTACAAATGTTGGAAAGTGTGATAATATAACTAATAAATAAGTTTTAGTGAGGATTAAAAATGGATAAAAAATGGTTAAACTTTATAATAACTAATTTTATAACCCTGCTTAGAGTAGTGGGGATTTTTGCATTAATTCCGGTCTATAAAAAATATGGTGGATTTACAACTTTTTTATTATCTTCATTATGTTTTTTGACAGATTTTATTGATGGCTTTTTAGCAAGAAATTTAAATGCTTCAACATTTTTTGGAAGCCTTTTTGATGCTTTAAGTGATAAAGCCTTTTTAGTAATAAATTTACTACTTTTAATGAGTATATCCCCATATGCAATAATATTAATAATTTTTGAACTTACAATAGCATTAATTCAAAGTATAAAATATAATATTGGCATGAATATTAAATCTAATATATTCGGTAAAATAAAGATGTGGGTTGCAGGACTCATTATATCATTATGGTATCTTTTAACAGATTATAAAATAATACATCACTTTAATCTAAATAATTTGAACAATAAAACATTTTTAATTATATTTATTCCTTTATTTATAATTGAAGTTATAACTATAATAAGTTATATAATAGAATATTTTAGTGATAAAAATAAATTAGACAAAAAAGTAATTGCTAAAAGGAAAAAAGAGGAAGAAAAATTATATAAGGAAATCAAAAATGTATCATTTTGGGATTTAATGTTTGAACATGATTATTATGAAAAGTATAAGGATTATGGTAATTTGAAACTATTAAAATCATTAACAAAGAAGAAAGCGTGATAATATGAATAATATTTTTGGAGTTACAAGAAAAAATTTAGAGAGTTATTTTGAGAGTATCGGCGAAAAAAAATTTAAAGCCACTCAAGTTTTTGAATGGTTATATATTCATAAGATTTGGGATATAACTAAGTTTTCTAACATAAAAAAAGAAATTCAAGAAAAATTAATGAACGATTTTAGTACAGATTTTATCAAAATAGAAATCGTAGAAGAAGGATCATTGGTAAAGAAATTTTTATTTAGGTTACTTGATGGCGAAAAAATAGAAGCGGTACTTATGGAACATGATTATGGACTTTCGGTTTGTGTTTCTAGTCAAGTTGGATGTAATATGGGATGCCGCTTTTGTGAATCAGGTAGACTAAAAAAGGTTAGAAATCTTGAAACTTATGAAATTGTGGAACAAATTTTATTAATAGAAAAATGTGTCGGTAAAAGAATTGATTCAGTAGTTATGATGGGAATAGGAGAACCATTTGATAACTATGACAACATTATAGATTTTATCAAAATTATTAATGATGCTAAAGGCCTTGCTATTGGTGCTAGACATATAACGGTTTCAACTTGTGGATTAGTACCGAAGATTAAAGAATTTAGCAATCTTGATTTGCAAATTAACTTAGCATTATCACTCCATGCTCCAACAAATGAGATAAGAAATAAGATTATGCCTATTAATAAAGCTTATGATATTGACACAGTTATACAAACAATTAAAGAATATATTGCAAAAACTAATAGACGAGTAACCATAGAATATGTTATGCTTAATATGGTTAATGATGATGTAGAGGAAGCATTAGCATTAGCAAAGCTATTACATGGTATGAATGTATATGTTAATTTAATACCATATAACGAAACTAATAACATAGACTTTAGTAAAAGTGATAAAAAAAGAATTGATAAATTTTATAACACATTAAAAGAAAATGGAATAAATGTAACTGTCAGAAGAGAATTCGGAGGTAATATCAAAGCAGCCTGTGGACAATTAAGAAGCGAGAGTGATTAAAGTGAAGTCATTTTATTTAACAGATACTGGAAGAGTAAGAGAACACAACGAGGATAGTGTAACAATTTTAAAAAATATAAGTGGTGAATATTTATGTGTTGTAGCTGATGGTATGGGAGGACATCGTAAAGGTGAAGTTGCCAGTGCCCTAACAGTTGCCCATTTAGGAAAAAGATTTACCGAAAGTGCATCAATTGGTACAAAGATAGATGCCGTAAATTGGTTATCTGATAACATTAATGAAATAAATAAAGAAATATTAAATTATGGGGAAGAAAATGAAAATTCTAAAGGACTAGGAACAACTGTCGTAGCAGCAATAGTAACAAAAGAATTTTTAATATTTGCCAATATTGGAGATTCATCTGGTTATGTAATTAAGAATAATAAATTACATAAAGTTACTAAGCCACACACTTTGGTAAACTTACTTGTAGATGCTGGAGACTTAACCCCAGAACAAGCTGCAAATCATCCTAAGAAAAATGTGTTAATGAAAGCTTTAGGAGCATCTGAAAAATGTGAACCAGATATTTTTGATGTTGATAATGAATCTAGTGCTGTGTTTTTATGTAGTGATGGACTAACAGGAATGCTTAGCGATGAACAAATTGAAAAAGTATTATTGGATAGTGACTTAACTGTTGAAGAAAAAGTGGTAAAATTAATAAAAAAATGTAATGCTAGAGGAGGAAACGACAATATATCTATTGCGTATTTAGTTAGAGAAAGTGGTGAAATAGCATGATAATGAAGGGGCAAAAAATTAGTGATAGATACCAAATAATAAAATCAATTGGTGAAGGTGGTATGGCTAATGTTTATTTAGCGTATGACACCATTTTAGATAGAAATGTTGCGGTAAAAGTTTTGCGTGGAGACCTAGCAAATGACGAAAAATTTGTTCGCCGTTTCCAAAGGGAAGCCTTATCAGCAAGTAGTCTTTCCAATCCCAATATTGTTGAGGTATACGATGTTGGTGAAGATAATGGCGAATATTATATAGTTATGGAATATGTTGAAGGGAAACACTTAAAAGCTTTACTTAAAAAACGTGGTAAATTAACAGTACCAGAAGTAATTGATATAGCACTTCAAATAACAAATGGTTTAAGTGTTGCTCATGATTCATATATAATACATCGTGATATAAAGCCTCAGAACATCCTGATTTTAGAAAATGGACTAATAAAAATTACTGACTTTGGTATTGCTGTTGCGATGAATGCAACTCAACTTACTCAAACAAATTCGGTAATGGGAAGTGTTCACTATCTACCACCAGAACAAGCAAGTGGTAAAGGAGCAACTCTACAAAGTGATATATATTCAATTGGTATTTTAATGTATGAACTTCTTACGGGTAAACTTCCGTTTCGCGGTGATAATGCCGTGGAAATAGCTTTGAAACACCTAAAAGAACCAATGCCAAGTATCAGAGATGAACTTCCAGATATTCCTCAAAGTGTTGAAAATATAATTCTAAGGGCTACAGCAAAAAATCCTAAAAATAGATATAGTGATGCCAGAGAAATGCATGAAGATTTAAAAACATGTCTTGATGAATCTAGAGCAAATGAATTAAAGATTACGTTTAAGTATCCAGAAAATGATTATGATGATACAAAACTAATAAAAACAGTTAAAGAACAAAAGCCAAAAGTAAATAAAAATGAAAAGAGTGGTGATAAAGAAGTGGCAAAGAAAGCAAAAAATACTGAAACAACATCAGATAATAAGTTACTAATAACCTTAGCAAGTGTTTTCGTTGGACTTGTAGTAATAATTACAACTATATTTGTTTTAATTCCTAAAATTACCTCATCAAAACAAACAGCTATTCCAGATGTTTCAGGTTATTCTGTAACTGATGCCATAAAAGCTTTACAAGATGCAGGATTTGTAGTATCGGATGAACAAAGAGAAGAAGCAAATGAGTTAATCGAAGAAGGAAAAGTTTCAAGAACATCACCAGCAATTGGAAGTATTAGAAAAGAAGGAACTGAGGTAATAATTTATCGTTCACTCGGAGATATAAAAATAACAATCGAAGATTATAAAGGTGAAAATGCATCAGAAATAAAAGGTAAGCTTGAAGCATTAAAGGTTCAAGTAATAATTGATAAAAAAGAAGTGGATTTAACTGATGGAGAAACTTATAAAGAAAACATTATAATAGACCAATCAATTGAAGCAGGAACAAAAATAAGTGAAGGGGATACAATTACACTTTATGTTCCAAAACTAGATAATAAATATCCAGATTTTGTAAATGAAAATTACAGTGTTGAAGAAGTAGAAAATTTCTGTAATGAATATGGTGTAATTTTAACTAAGAAAGAGATAACAACTACAGAACATCCAGCGGGATCAATTTTTTATCAAAGTAGAGCAGCAGGAACAACTGTGGTAAATGGAGCAAAACTAACCATTAATATTGCAGTTGCACCAACTGAAGAAGAACCGGACGATAATGGAGAATTAAACTAATGGAAGGTAGAATCACAAAACAAATAAGTAATCAATATAAAGTTACAGTAAATGGGGTTGATTATATTTGTAGTGCCAGGGGAAAGTTTAGAAATTTAGGACTTTCCCCTTTGGTGGGTGATAAAGTACAAATTGATGAACAAACATTAACAATCGAAGAAATATTACCTAGAGTAAATGAACTTGAAAGACCGGTTGTATCTAATGTTGATATGGCTTTAATTGTAACAAGTGTTAAAAAACCAGATTTATCATTAAGTCTACTTGATAAAGAACTTAGTGTAATTCTTGCTAATAACATTGAACCTGTTATATGCCTAACAAAGTTAGATTTGTTAAAAAAAGAAGAATTAAAAAATTTAAAACCACTAATAAAATATTATAAAAGTATAGGAATTAAAGTAGTTGATAATAAACATTTAGGAAAAATAAAAAGTATCTTAAAAAATAAACTTGTTGTTTTAACAGGTCAAACTGGCGCAGGAAAATCAAGCTTATTAAATAAATTAGATAAAAGATTAAATCTTGAAACAAAGCCAATTAGTGAGGCTTTAAATCGTGGAGTTCATACAACCAGACATACCGAAATATACAAAATAGGTAAAATATTTTTTGTGGACACACCAGGATTTTCAGCACTAGACTTAAATAATATTGATAAAGAAAAATTAAAAGAAACATTTTTAGAATTTCAAAAATATGAATGTGATTTTAAAGATTGCATGCATATAAAAGAAAAGGGTTGCAAAGTAATTGAAGCAATGTCTAAAGGAATAATACTTCCTTCAAGGTATATTAATTATACGAGATTTATAAAGGAGTGCCATGAAAATAACCGTAAGTTATATAAATAGTTTATATGATCAAAAGAAAACTATTGATTTAATAAATGAAACTAGTGCAGATGCTATACACGTAGATTTAATGGATGGTATATATGCTGGAACAAAGAATTTTGATATTAATCATTTACCAATACTTTTTAAAGATAATATTAAACCTTTAGAAATTCATATGATGGTGAGTAAACCAAGTGGTTACTTAAATGATTTACTAAAATTAAAACCAAGTTGTATATATATTCATCCGTCCACAGAACCAAGTGCTTTTGGATTATTAAATGAACTTAATAATTATGAAATTATAAGAGGATTAGTAATTAACCCAGATGAAGAAATATCATCATTTAGTCATTATTTTCCATACATTGATAGAGTTCTTTTAATGAGTGTCATACCTGGTAAAGGTGGTCAAAAGTTTTTAAAGAGTACTAAAGAAAGATTACAAGATTTAATAGAATATAAAAAAGATAATGATTTTGAAATATACATTGATGGAGGCATAAATAATGAAACTATCAAAGAGGTTACAAATGCTGATGGAGTAATATCTGGCTCATATATATGCATGAGTAAGGATTTTGAAAGTAGAATAAAAAGTTTGAAAAAACAATAGACTCAATAAAAGGACTTCAAAATTAAATTAAGTGAAAATGGCGTCAAATTTCATACATATGTGATTATGATGCTTTTTTAGTTAATATATTAATATATGATAAAATATCCGTGTGCGATGCAGATTATTCGAGTAGTTCGTTCCGTGTAGTCGAAAATGGCTTAGTCAGCGGTGGTGGCATGTATAGCAGCTTTGGTGCGCGTCTGACCTTTAGTCTTTTATCTTCAGTTACATATGTAAGTGGTGATGGTAGTCAAAGTTCACCAATAACTTTGGTAGTGTGATAAACTTTGGTTAGCGTGGCTGGTGGAAGTATCTGCCCAACACTGCTAGGTATTAACATAATTCTTAAGGCTCTTTTAATTATTGAGTTTTTGCATGGCTCATGATATTATATATTTATATGGAGGCTTAGATGTACGCAAAAGTAATAATTGAATATAGCATAAAAAAATTAGATAAAGAATTTATATATATGATACCTGAATATTTACAAGATAAAATTCAAGTTGGAATGAAAGTTTTGGTACCATTTGGATTTCAACAAGTACTTGGTTTTATCATGGAAATTGTGGATAAATGCGAAGATACATCTTACGAACTTAAGTATATTTCAAGTATCGTAGATGAAAAGTTAGTTTTAAATAAAGAATTAATGGAACTGGGAAAATACTTATCAGAATCTACTTTGTGTACAATGATAACGGCATATCAAACAATGCTTCCATCAAGCTTAAAAGTAAAAAAGAATACATCAAATTATGACTTATATGATGAATATATAATTATAAAAGATAGAAAAAAAGTAATAGAATATATTAATATTTATGAAAATAAAAGAAAAGCCCAAGTAAAAGTTTTAAAACAAGTTTTAGATAATAAAGAATTGTTAAAGAAAAATTATAGTTCAAGTATAATTAAAACTTTATTAGAACTTGAATTAATTGACATAAAAAAGGTTCAAAAATATCGTATTAATAAAATTACTAGCAATATAAATAAAACATTAACTAGTGAACAAGAAAAAGTATATAAAAGAGTGAAATCATCATTTAATCATTTTGAACCTTTTTTGTTATATGGAATAACAGCTTCTGGTAAAACTGAAGTATATATAAAATTAATAGAAAGTATCATAAAAGAAGGTAAAACTGGTATTGTATTAGTTCCTGAAATAAGCCTAACACATCAAATTGCTAAGAGATTTTATGAGACTTTTGGAAGTGATGTAGCAATACTACATAGTTCATTATCCGAAGGGGAAAAGTACGATGAATATTTAAAAATATATCGTGGAGAAGTTCATGTTGTAGTAGGAACTCGTAGTGCAATTTTTGCTCCGGTTAAAAATCTAGGGATAATTATAATTGATGAAGAAGACTCAAGCAGCTATAAGCAAGATAATAATCCTAGGTATAATGCTAAAGATATTGCTATGTATCGTGGAAAATATAATAATATTCCCGTTGTTTTAGCTAGTGCAACACCGTCTTTAGAAAGTAAAGCAAGAGCAGATAAGAAAGTTTTTACATTACTAACTTTAAAAAATAGAGTAGGAACTGCTAGTCTTCCCACAATAACAGTGGTAGATATGGAACCAGAAATAAAAAAACGAAACATGATATTTAGTGATCTTTTAATTAATAAAATAAAAGAGAAAATAGCTAAAAATGAACAAGTTATTTTACTTTTGAATCGTCGTGGCTTTTCAACATTCATAACATGTAGTAATTGTGGCTTTACTTACAAATGTCCAAGTTGTGATATAACCTTAACTTATCATAAATCAACAAATAATTTAATATGTCATTATTGTGGCTTTCAACAAAAATGTGAAGAATTATGTCCTGAATGTAAAGAAAAATCTTTGAATTATTATGGACTAGGAACAGAAAAGTTAGAAGAAAAGTTAAAAGAAATATTACCAGATGCTAAAATAGTTAGAATGGATCAAGACACTACCAGAAGAAAAGGTGCCCATGAAAAAATAATAGATGATTTTAAAAATGAAAAATTTAATATATTATTAGGTACTCAAATGATTAGTAAAGGACTAGACTTTCCAAAAGTTACGCTAGTCGGAGTAATAAATGCAGATACAACCTTAAACATTCCTAATTTTAAAGCAAGTGAAAATACATTTGCACTACTTCATCAAGTAGCTGGTCGAAGTGGAAGAAGCACATCACATGGTGAAGTAATAATTCAAACATTTAATCCAGATAATTATGTTATAAATTGTGTTAAGGAAAATAATTATGATAAATTTTATTTAAATGAAATGAATTTTCGAAAAAAATTAAAATATCCTCCTTATTATTATTTAGTTAGTCTAAAAGTAATAGGCAAGGACTATAATAAAACAATTGAATCAAGTAAGAAAGTAAAAACTTATTTAGATAAAAGTCTTGAAGAAGTCATCATTTTAGGACCAACAACAGCCCAAGTATTTAAATTTAATAATGAATATCGCATGCAAATTATAATAAAATATAAAAAATGTGATAATTTAAAAAATGTTTTAAAAGAATTAGATAATTTATTTATTATGAATAAGGATGTTAGATTAGAAATAGATTTTAATCCTATTAATATTTAATTGATATTATAAAAAAAGTGTATTATACTTAAAAAAGAAAGGATTGATTACATGAAAAATTTAAGTAGAATATTATGGGGGATAGTGTTAATATTTATTGGTGTTATCTGGGGACTAAATAGAACGGGAGTAGCGGACATAAATATTTTCTTTGATGGATGGTGGACATTATTTATTATTGTACCAAGTGCCATATCCTTTTTTGAAAAAGGTAATAATAAAATATCTTCCTTAATATTTTTGATTATCGGAGTTTTACTTCTTTTAGCATCTCAAGGGTTATTTGAATTTGAAATTCTATGGGAAATTCTATTACCAGTAATCGTCGTATTAATTGGATTATTTTTAATATTTGGTAATAAAGTGGATTTTAATGTCAAAGAAAAAACAAAGTGTTTAGATAGTAAAGATACTGAAAATATTTTTGTAGCATTCGGAGAACAAAATGTAAATAAAGCTGGAGAAAATTTTGAAAAAGCAAATTTAAATGCTATTTTTGGTTCTGTTAAATTAGATTTAAGAGAAGCAAAATTAGAAAAAGAAACAGTGATCGGGGCATGGGCCATATTCGGTGGTATTGAAATATTAGTTCCAAAAGATTGCATAGTTAAAGTAAAAGGTACTCCGATATTTGGTGGGATTTCTAACGAAAGAAAAAATAAGGAAGATGCTAAAAAGACAATATATATTGAAGGATATGCTGTATTCGGAGGAATTGAAATTAAATGAATACCACTCAAAAAGTAATAAAAGGATTTGCTATCTGTCTTGCAGTTTTAATAATACTAAGTATTATTAATGGAATAGTATTTTTAGCAACATCAACAATTGGTTTTAACAATGATGTAAATATTAGTGAAACCTATTCAAGTAATATAAAAAATATAAATATAGATGTTTGTTCAACCAATATGATAATTAAAAAAGGTGATATATTAAGTATTGATGCTGATAATGTTAGTAAAAAATTTAAAATAAAAGAACAAGGAAATACTCTATCAATAAAAGAAAAAAAGATAACAATATTTGGAAATAAAAAAGGTTCTAGTATCATAATTACTATACCAGAAACATTAAGCGATTTAAATATTGACATTGGCGCAGGAAAACTTGAAATTTCTGATATAACAACTGACAAATTTTCTTTAGAGCAAGGTGCTGGTAAAGTTGATATTACAAATTTGTTATCTAACAAAAAAACAACGATTGAAGGAGGAGCTGGAGCATTAAATATTACAAATTCTAAATTGCAAGATTTATCTCTAGATTTAGGGGCTGGTAAATTTTATTTTAATGGAACGCTTTTAGGTAAAAATGAAATAGAACAAGGAGTCGGAGAAGTAATTCTAGATTTGCAAAATAACGATTATAAATTTGAAACATCAAAAGGTCTAGGCAGTATCACCATTAATGGTGTAAGCTACAAAAATGACATTAAATTAGGAGAAGGACAAAATATAATTGATATAGATGGTGGCATAGGAAGTATAAGTATAAATACAAATAAATAAAGTTTCACACACGAAACTTTATTTTTTAGCTATAACTTTTCTTTCAAATAGTAGGTAGATAATTATGAAAATTAAAAAAGTAAATTCGAATACTAAAATTAAGCCCAAAAGAATTAAAGACATTAAAATAGATCAATGATTGAACTATGAAAAGCCTAGATACTTTAATGTTTCGATTCCAGATATATTCCCAATATGAGATCTTTTTTAGTTGCATTCATAATACAATAATAGTATAATGAATATATGAACAGATATTCAAATAAGGAGATAAAATGGAAAAAGTAGAAATAATCAATGAACTAAGTGAATTTTTTAAAGTATTTAGTGATACCACAAGACTTAGAATCCTAGAAGTATTATTAAATGAAGAAACATCCGTTGGTGTTATAGCAAATAAAATAAATGTGAGTAATTCAGCAGTATCACATCAACTAAGTTATTTAAGAAGTACAAACTTAGTTAAAACAAGAAAAGAAGGACAAGTAATATATTATAGTATTGCAGATAATCATATTAAAGTAATAATTGAGTATGGACTAGAACATATTAAAGAAGGAATAAAGTTATGAAAAAGATAAAATTTAATGAAGATTTAATAAGAATAATAATTAGTATTGTATTTCTTGTATTAGGAATGATTTTTAATGAAAACATTTATCTTTTAGTGATTAGTTATGTTTTTGTGTCTAAAGAAGTATATTTTAATGCTCTTAAAAACATTAAAAATGGTAAAATATTTGATGAAAATTTCTTAATGATTATTGCAACACTCGGAGCATTCTACATTAAAGAGTATCCCGAAGCAGTTTTAGTAATGTTGTTATTTTCTATCGGAGAATATTTATCAGATTTAGCGGTAGATAATTCTAAAAAAGCTATCGTTGAATTAATGGATTTAAGAAGCGATAAAGTAAATATAAAAGATAAAGGTTATATAGATGTAAAAGAATCTAAGGTTGGTGACATTTTTATTGTTGCACCTGGAGAAAAAATACCTTTAGATGGGATTATTGTAAATGGCACAAGTCATATTGATACAAAAAGTTTAACCGGAGAATCAGTCCCTCGAAAAGTTAATTTAAATGATACAGTCTTAAGTGGAACAATTAATTTAGATAGTGTTTTAGAAATAAAAGCAACGAAAACATTTGAAACAAGTACCGCAAGTAAAATAATTGAAATAATTGAAAATAGTGAAGAAAAGAAAACAAAAACAGAAAAATTTATTACTAGATTCTCAAAAATTTATACTCCGATTGTGGTTATTCTTGCCATTCTTGTCGTAGTAATACCCGTATCACTTGAAAAAAATTTTACTACATGGGTTTATAGAGCTTTAGAAATGCTTGTAATATCATGTCCATGTGCTTTAGTTATTTCAGTGCCTCTTACTTACTTTACAGCAATTGGTAAATCTAGTAAAGAAAAAATACTTGTAAAAGGTAGTGATGTAATAGATAACTTAAATAAAATTGATACAATAATATTTGATAAAACAGGTACAATTACAAAAGGTGTATTTGAAGTTATTAAAATAAAAAATATAAATTATTCTAAAGAAGAATTATTATATCTAGTAGCATCAGCGGAAGCACATTCTAATCATCCAATAGCTAAATCAATAAAAAAAACTTATAATAAAGAACTTGCTAAAGTAACAAATTATAAAGAAATAAGTGGCAAAGGTATAGAATGTAAAATAAATAAAGATAAAATTTTAGTGGGTTCTAGATCATTATTAGAAGAAAATAAAATAGCATTTGAAAAAACTAATGAATTAGGTACAATAATTCATATAGCTAAAAATAAAGAATATTTAGGTTATATTGTAATTAGTGACAAAATTAAAGATAATGCAAAAAAATCACTACAAGAATTAAAAGAAAATGGTATAAAAAATATAATCATGTTATCTGGTGATGATGCAAGTGTAGTAAGTGAAATATCTAAAAAATTTAAAATTGATGAAAGTTTTGGAAGTTTACTACCAGAAGATAAAGTAAAAATACTAGAAGAATATAAGAAAAATAATAATGTTGCTGTTGTAGGTGATGGTATTAATGATGTCCCAGTAATAAGACTTGCCGATGTAGGCATTGCGATGGGTGGTCTAGGTAGTGATGCCACAATTGAAGCTAGTGATATAGTTTTAATGGAAGATAATTTAGAATGTATTTCTAAAGCCTTGAAAATAAGTAAGATAACTAGAAAAACGGTAATTACTAATATTACATTTGCAATTTTCTTTAAAGTAATAATGTTAATACTTGCAATATTTGGCATAACTCCGATTTGGCTTGCTGTTTTTGCAGATGTTGGAGTAACATTGTTATCTATTTTAAATAGTTTAAGAATATTTTTATATAAAATATAATTAATTAGCACTTATGCTTGACAAGTGCTAATTTTAGGTTTATAATATAGTAGTTCAAGTTAAGAAAGGGTGATTAATATGAACTTTGAAAACAATGATGAATTAAAAGATGTTTTAAATAAATATGGGCGAGATATAACTAAAAATGTTTTAGATAACAAAGTTGACCCAGTTATAGGTAGAGATGAAGAAATCAGAAATGTTGTTAGAATATTATCTCGTAAAAGTAAAAATAATCCCGTTTTAATCGGGGAACCTGGGGTAGGTAAAACTGCCATAGTGGAAGGCCTTGCTCAAAGAATTATAAAAGGAGACATTCCAAGTTCTTTAAAAAATAAAACAATTTGGGAACTTGACTTAGGTGCCTTAGTAGCGGGTGCTAAATATCGTGGAGAATTTGAAGAAAGATTAAAAGCTGTCTTAAAAGAAATAAAAGATTCTGATGGTAATATCATTATGTTTATTGATGAAATTCACATGATCGTAGGTTCTGGTACAGACGGAGCCATGGATGTCTCAAATATGTTAAAACCAATGCTAGCTCGTGGGGAAATTCATGTAATCGGAGCAACAACCCTAAATGAATATCGTAAATATATTGAAAAAGATGGAGCTCTAGAAAGAAGATTTCAAAAAGTTTTAGTAAGTGAACCAAATGTTACAGATACAATCACTATTCTTCGTGGACTAAAAGAAAGATTTGAAATATTTCATGGAGTTACAATAAAAGATAGTGCCCTAGTTTCGGCAGCAACTTTATCTGATAGATATATAACAGATAGATTTTTACCAGATAAAGCCATAGATTTAGTAGATGAAGCATGTGCTACAATCAAAATGCAACTTGAATCAATGCCTGTTGAACTAGATGAACTTACTAGAAAAATAATGAGTTTAGAAATTGAAAGACAAGCATTAAAGAAAGAAAAAGATGATATAAGCAAGAAAAGAATTGATGAAATAGATGAAAGTCTTGTTACGATGAAAGAAAAAGAAGCTGATTTAAGAAGCAAGTGGGAAAGCGAAAAGATGGCAAAAACTGAAATAAATAAGAAAAAGGAAGAACTTGAACAAGCTAAATTCGCTTTAGCACAAGCTGAAAACAACTATGATCTTGAAAAAAGTGCAATGCTTCGTCATGGTAAAATTCCAGCTTTGGAACAAGAATTAAAGAAACTTCAAGAAGAAAACAAGAGTAATATTTTATCAGATGTTGTAGATGAAGAATCTATCGCAGGTATTATTTCTAGATGGACACATATTCCAGTATCAAAACTAGTAAGTAGTGAAAAAGATAAATTATTACATCTATTTGATAGACTAAAAACACGTGTTATAGGTCAAGATAATGCTTTAAAACTTGTTAGTGAAGCAATTATCAGAGCCAGAAGTGGCATTAAAGACCCAAATAAACCAATTGGTTCATTCATATTCCTAGGACCAACAGGGGTAGGTAAAACTGAAGTTGCTAAATCATTAGCTTATGAACTATTTGATGATGAAAGACACATGATAAGAATTGACTGTTCAGAATATATGGAATCATTTAATGTTTCACGTCTAGTCGGAGCTCCTCCAGGATACGTTGGATATGATGAAGGTGGAGAATTAACTGAAGCTGTAAGAAGAAATCCATATAGTATTGTCTTATTTGATGAAATAGAAAAAGCTCACAAAGATGTATTTAATATTTTACTTCAAATACTAGATGATGGAAGACTTACAGATAGCCAAGGTCGTTTAGTAGATTTTAAAAATACAATTATAATCATGACAAGTAATCTAGGTAGTGAATATATTCTAGATAATGAAGATAATGCTAACGAACTTGTAATGAATGAACTAAAAAATACATTCAGACCAGAGCTTATAAACAGAATTGATGAAATAATTGTCTTTAATTCTCTAAAACAAGATGTAATTGGTGAAATCGTTGATAAAGTTATTAAAGAATTAAATGATAGATTGCAACAAAATTACATTCGTGTAGAAATAACAAATACTGTTAGAGAGAAAATTATCGAAGAAGCATACGATCCAAGATATGGAGCTCGTCCAATAAAAAGATATATTACTAAAAATATTGAAAACTTAATAGCTCATAAATTAATTGATGAAAATATGAAAGTTGGTACAACTCTAATAGTAGATATAAAAGATAATAAATTTATCATAACTAATAAATAAATTAAAGAAGCGTCAAATTGCGTATGCGTTGTGACGCTTTTTTGGTTTTTATATTAATATAAGGTAAAATATCTGCACGTGATATTGTAATTAGGTGACTAACTATTAAAATTCAATAGTAAATTTGAAATTTTTGATAGTTTGTTCACATAGATTTTACTTTTCGTACATTGTAATTAATGTGTCTACCTATGGTTACGTGTACAACTACAATGCTGGCCTGAAGCTCGTCCGCGTGCTAGGCAAGCCGTGCAAAACTTTGCTGGAGTGGTAGGAACTAAAGATTTACTCATAGCTTTGGTAGCAAGATAAGCATTGGTTAGCGTGGCTGGTGGGAGTTAAGATCCTCCATCTAGTGCGTAATCAAAACATTATATGTGTCAACAAAAAAGAGTTGACACATATATTTTTATATGGTAATATAGTTTTAGTTATTTAAAGGAGGAAAGAAAAATGGCTGTTAAATTAAGACTTAAAAGAATGGGTTCAAAACAAAAACCATTCTATCGTATTGTTGCTGCTGATGCAAGATTTCCAAGAGATGGAAGATTTATTGAAACAGTAGGTACATACAATCCAATTGCAAATCCAGCTGAAATTTCTATTAATAAAGAAGCAGCATTAAAATGGTTAGCAAATGGAGCACAACCAACTGATACAGTAAAAGCAATCTTCAAAAATGAAGGTATATTAAAAGCATTTAATGATGCAAAAAAAGGTAAATAATTATGAATATAGTAGAATATACTGAATATTTAGTTAAAAGTCTTGTGGAAGACCCTGAAATGATTAAAGTTGAAGAATTTATGGAAGATGAAACTAAAATAATTGAAGTAATGGTTCCAGAAGATCAAATGAAATATGTAATAGGTAAGGGCGGTAAAAATGCACATGCCCTAAGAACTTTGGTTTATGCCTATGCTTACATTCATAAAATGCATAAAATTAAATTAAATATTGAGGCATTTTAAATTAAGTAGAAATACTTAGTTTTTTTCTACAAAATGGAGGGTCAAATGGTTAATGCAATTAAACTAAGTGAAAATGAAGCAAATGAGATAATTGCAAAATATTTAAGAACAATTTCAAACATAGTTGATGCAAAATTAAATTCTAATATGTACGGATACACTATAACTGATACCCTTGATTGTCATGGTAAAAGCTTTAAAAGATTAAGAGAAATAAAACTTTTAGATTATATGAGTTTATTAAAGTTATCATTAAAAAGTGAAGGACATAATGTTGACATGATTAAACAAGTATCAGAAAAAAATGAAAATAATGAATATGAAACAATTTATATTTGCTATGTAGATTTAATAAAAAGAGGTAGATAGAATTGAAAATATTATTTAAAAGTTTTCTAGCAGGAATTATGATTGCTATAGGAGGAACAGTATTTTTATCAATAGAAAATAAAGTTATTGGCGCATCATTATTTTCTATTGGTTTATTCGGAGTGCTTATTTATAATTTAAATCTTTATACTGGAAAAATAGGTTATTTAATAACTAATTTTAATTTAAAATATATAAAAGAATTGATAATTACATTAATAGGTAACTTTATTGGTGCTTGTAGTGTTGGTTTTATTTTAAGATATACAAGAATTTATGATAAAATTTATGAAAAATCTTTAATGTTAGTAAATACTAAATTAAATGATAATATTTTAAGTATATTTATATTATCAATTTTCTGTGGATTATTAATGTACTATGCTGTAAATGGTTTTAAAAAACAAACAGATTTTGGCAAGTATTTAGTTGTTTATTTAGGTGTTGCAGTATTCATACTTTGTGGATTTGAACACTGTATTGCTAATATGTATTATTTTTCTGTTGCGGACATTTGGTCACTTAAAACTCTAGGATACACTGGAATAATGGTCCTAGGTAATTCTATAGGCAGTTTTATAATACCACTATGTAATTTAGTTATTAAAGATAATTAATCTATGTTTTTATTTTTAATAAATTCTGTGAGCATTTTAGTTAGTGCTCTTTTTTCTATTCTAGAAACATAGCTTCTTGAAATTTTAAGATCATCAGCAATTTCTTTTTGAGTCATATCTTTAGTATTATTAAGTCCATATCTTTTAATAATAATTTCTTTTTCCCTTTTATTTAATAATTTCAAATATTTTTCTAATAAAGAAATATTGTTTTTTAAATCAAGATCATCAAATAAATCAACATCTTTATCTTTAATAACATCAATTAAGTTAATATCATTTCCTTCTTTATCATGTCCAATGGCATCGTTTAAAGATACTGTAGGTCCAATCTTCTTTTGACTTCTAAAGTACATTAAAATTTCATTTTGAATACATCTTGCTGCATAAGTGGTAATTTTAGTTTTTTTGTTATTTTTATAAGTATCAATTCCTTTAATTAACCCAATTGTGCCTATACTAATTAAATCATCAGTATCAACATCTTTAACATCAAAACGTTTTACAATATGAGCAACTAGTCTCAAATTATGTTCTATTAATTTATTCCTTGCTAAATTATCACCATTTAGCATTTTAGAAATACATTCTTCCTCTTCTTTATTTGATAATGGCTCAGGAAAAACATTATTTGAATATGATCCTGTGAAAAAAAGCATATCTTTAATAAGATTTAATAAATTAAAAAACATAAAAATTCCTTCTTTATAAAATTATATACAAAATATTATGTATTTATGTTATAATAAGTCTCATCGGGGGAATAATTATGGATTTTGATACAATTATAAAAGATATTGAAGAAAAATTGGAATCAGGTACAATGAAACTTGAATATTTAAGTTATATTCTAAATAAAAATAAAATTGAAGATGTTTTTACATTTATAAAAAAAATAATTGATAAGAGTTCAGTTATAGATAATTATTTATTTACTTATTTGCATGGAAAAAAACAATATAGCGAAGAAGAAATTTATAAAAAGTTTGGCGATACAAATGGAGATATAATTTTTTGTTATGCATCAATAAAAGATTTAATAGTTGAAGATAATCTTGATTATTCTTATGGAGATTCTACATGTTTATATTCTGATGACTTATTCTTTAGTGAAATCAGAGAGATTCCTATTATGGATAAAAGTGTAACGAATAACTACATTGAAAAATTTCAAAAATATAAAAAATTATATGAAGAAAGTGAAAATTTTTCAGAAAAAACTGCGTATGAAAAAAAATATGTTTTTTATCAAAATCAAGTTATTGAAGGAAACATTCGTCTTATTATAAGTATTGCTAATAAAAGACTTCACTCTAATATTGAATTAAATGAATTAGTTAACGAAGGTACCTTTGGTATGATTAAGGCAATGGAAAAGTTTGATCCGACTTTGGGTTTTGCATTCTCAACTTATGCTACTTGTTGGATTAGGCAAAGTATAAATAGAGCCATTGAAGAAAAAGGAAGAACTATTAGAATTCCATCTGGCCAATATCGAATTTACAATAAATATATAGCTGCTGTTAAAACATTATCAATTAAATTAAATCGTGAACCAACTTTAGAAGAACTAGCAGATTATCTAGAAATGGATTTAAAAAAACTAACAAGTTTAGTCATAAGTTTTAGTGAAAATACCTCATTAGATGCTCCCGCAAAAGATAGTGATGATAAAGATCAAGAAAATATGTTTAATTTTTTAAAAAGTGGGGAATTTGAAGACAAAGTAGTGGATGATATTACAATAAATCATTTAATGTCTGGCTTAAATGAACAAGAAAAAAAGATTATAATATTACGTTTTATTGATAATTACACTTTAGATGAAGTTGGTAAAGTTTTTGGCTTAACAAGAGAAAGAATTCGTCAAAAAGAAAAAAAAGCATTAAAGAAAATGTATGATTTATCAAAGGTTAGTAAAAAATCACTACTAGAATATATAAACATTCCTCAAAGCGAAATATTTAGTCTAGTGGAAAATCTAGATAATAGTTCAAAAAAAATAATTCATGAAAAATTTGGATACAGTTTAAATAAGAAAGTAGTTAAAAGTGTATTTGAGGAAAAAGAAATAAAAGTAATTTTAGATTATATAATAGAAGAATACAGAAAAAAGAAAATGGAAAGAATTATGCCAATTTTATATACTCTAGAAGAGTTGTTAAATCCTTATCCAAAAGAAAGTGAAGAGTACGAAAAAACAAATCATAGAATAAAGATAATTTGGGACGAAGAAGAGAAAAACACAATCATCAACAGACTATTGGTTCAAGCCTTCGGGGTAGATGGAAAAAAACCCTATAATAAAAGTGATTTTACTTCCGGAGAAAATAATTTAATTTTAAATAAACTTGAAAGATGGAGACATAAATTAAGACAATGGCCTAAAAATGTTGATAATAATAAAACTCTAGAAGAATTACTAAATAAAGCATATAATAAAGAAGAACGTGATGAAATAAATAAAAGAATTGCATATCTTTGGGAAAATCAAGATAAAACTACTATGATATATGCTATTATGGTAAAAGCTTTTGGAATTAATGGTAATGAAAAATATGATTATGAAAAGTTAAACTCAAGAGAGAGAAATCTTTTAGATAGCAAACTTAGTAATTGGGCTAGTAAAATTCAAAGGATAAATTTTTGGCCTTTGAAAAAAGATGAAGGTAAAAATAAAAAAACATATGATGGCAAATATCTCTGGGAATTATTACAAGTAACAAAAGAAGAATTATCTATAATTACTAGATCATTAAATAAAACAACAAAGTTTTATGAAGTATTAGAAAGAGTGTTTGGAAAAACATTTGAAAACATAATAAAGTTGGACTCTTTAAGTGAAAGTGATTTAAAAATTCTTTATGCAAATTTGCCAAATCTACGAAAAAAAGTAAATGAGCCAACACCATTTTTACGCAAAACTCTAAAAGAAATATTAAATTGTGAAATACCATATGCTATTAAAGATGATTATTTACTTCAAAAAGCTTTTGGTCCTAATTTAGATGAACCATTCTTAAACACATTAAATGTGACAGAAACAAAAAGATTGATGGTTTTACTAAAAGAGTTGAAGGAAAAATATAAGAAAATTGAGGTAAAAAAAGAGCCAGAAATAATTATAAGCCCTGAAGATGCATTATTGTTAAGTATTGTTGAAATGATGCCAGAAGATGTAAAAGAACCATTTATGTTGTATTTTGGTTTAAAAGATGGTAAAAGATACTGCCAAGAAGATATTCAATTAGAATTAAGTTGGAATCTTTGTAAAGTAACTATGAAAGTAAAAGAAGGAATTGCTTTTGTAAAAAATATATTAGAAACATATGAAGATGCATTTGATAAAAATTTTGTTAGTACTGAAGAAATTTTAAAACGTTTAAAGTAAATTCATGTTATACTATATATAAGGTGATACATTTATGGTTAAAAAGTTGATATTAGTAGATGGCAATAATTTGATGTTTAGAAGTTATTATGCTACAGCGTACACAGGAAATATGATGAAAAATTCTAAAGGTGTTCCCACAAACGCCTTATTTGGCTTTGTAGGAATGATTAACAAAATAATCGCTGAAGAAAAACCTTCATATATGGCCGTAGCATTCGATATAGGAAAAAACTTTAGAAAAGAAGAATATGATTTTTATAAAGAAGGAAGAATAGATACTCCAGAAGAATTAAAAATTCAAATGCCTATAGCACGGGAAATTTTAGATAAAATGGGGATCAAACACTTTGAACTTGCCCCATATGAGGCTGATGATATCGTAGGTACAATTGTTAAAATGACTGAAAATGATAAAGATTTTGCATCAGTGATTGTATCTAGTGATAAAGACTTACTTCAATTAATAAGTGATGAAACCGAAGTTAAACTATTAAAACAAACAGGATTTATTAGATATAATCATGAAACTTTTGTAGCAGATTATGGTATTGAACCAATAAGAATGATTGATTTAAAAGCTTTAATGGGAGATTCATCTGACAATATCCCTGGAGTAAAAGGAATCGGGGAAAAAACAGCCTTAAAATTATTACAAGAGTATAAATCTTTAGAAAATATTTATGATAATATAGATGAAATTAAAGGGAAAACCAAAGAAAAACTAGAAGCTGATAAAGAAATGGCTTTTATAAGTAAAAAAATTGCTACCATATACCGCGACGTACCATTAAATATTATCTTAGAAGATTTAAAATATGAACCCGATAATAATGAAGAACTAATCAATCTATATAAAGAACTAGAATTTTTCTCATTTTTAAAAAATATGACTGAAGTAAAAAAAGAAGAAAAATTAGATTTTCAAACAGTCACAGATCTAAATCCCAAAGATTTAAGTGAAGATTTAGCAATTGAATTAATGTTAGATAATGAAAATTATCATATAGCAAATATCGTAGGCATGTCTATTAGTGATAAAGATAATAATTATTTTATAGAAAAAGATAATGTTATTACAATTTTAAACAAGATAAAAGATAAAAATATAATTACATATGATGCCAAAAAGATTATTTGTAATACAAAGGTTAATATTAATTTTGTTGATGACATTATGATAATGGCGTATTTATTAAATCTAAATATCAAAGATGACCTTGCGTATTTAGCTAATCAAGATGGAAATGATTTTGCTTATTATGAAAACATGAAGAAAAATAATTTTTCTAATTTAGAAACTGAACTTGTTAAAAGAAGTAGATATCTATTTAATAAAAGAAGTGATTACAAAAATAAATTAGCATCTAGTGAATCCCTAAATTTATACTTAAATATAGAACTTCCTTTAGTAAATGTTCTAGCAGATATGGAAAATACAGGAATTATTTGTAATAATGAAGTATTAAAAGATATGTCTTTAGAGCTTGAAGTAAAATTAGATTTAATAACCAAAGAAATATATGAACTAGCAGGTTGTACTTTTAATATAGGTAGTCCAAAACAACTCGGAGAAATATTATTTGATAAATTAGAAATAGCTAAAGGAAAGAAAAATAAAACTGGATATAAAACAGATGTCAAAGTATTAGAAAAATTGGTTGATAAGCATCCAATTGTTGAAAAAATATTAGAATATAGAAATTTAGCAAAATTAAAAAGCACATATATTGAAGGACTTGCTAATTACATATTAAGTGATGGAAAAATTCATACAATCTACAAACAAACTTTAACAAGAACGGGAAGATTGTCATCAACAGATCCAAATTTACAAAATATACCAGTACGAGAAGAACTAGGAAGAAAAATAAGAAAAGCATTCTTACCTGAAAATGATTTGTTATTAAGTGCTGATTATAGTCAAGTAGAACTAAGAGTTATGGCCTCATTATCAAAATGTCCTAGTTTAATTGAAGCATTTAATAATGATGAAGATATTCATACCCATGTAGCTAGTGAAGTATTCGGTGTTCCTGAAGAAGCCGTAACTAAAAATATGCGTAGATGTGCTAAAGCTGTAATATTTGGTATTATTTATGGAATAAGTGGCTTTGGTCTTGGAGAAAATCTCCATATATCTAAAAAAGACGCTGATGAATTCATTAATAAATTTCATGAATTATATCCAGAGGTAAAAAATTATACTGATAAATCAATCGAAGAGGCTAAGACTACCGGTGGTGTAACAACAATGTTTGGACGTAAAAGAATAATTGAAGAAATAAATAATCCCAACTATTTAATTCGTCAGATGGGAGAAAGAATGGCTATGAATACTCCAATACAAGGCTCAAGTGCAGATATTATGAAACTAGCTATGATTAATGTTTATAACAAGTTTAAAGAAATTGGTATAACTAGTAAAATTTTGCTTCAAGTACATGATGAAATAATTGTAGATTGCAAAAATAGTGAACTAGATTTGATTAAAAAAATTATTAAAGAAGAAATGGAACAGGTGTGTAAATTAGAAGTGCCACTAAAAGTGGAAATAGACACAGGAACTAATTGGTATGAAGCAAAGTGAGGTGTAAAAATGCCAGAAATAGCAGAAGTAGAAACAGTAAGAAATACATTAAAAAGATTGATTTTAAATAAAAAAATAGTTGATGTAAAAATTATTTATCCTAAAATTATTGAAAGTAATATTAGTGATTTTAGAAAGATATTACAGGGAAGACAAATAATAGATATAGATAGAAGAGGTAAATGGTTAATGTTTGATCTAGAAGATTATTATTTACTTAGTCATTTAAGAATGGAAGGAAAGTTCTTTGTTAAAAATAGTGATGAAGAAATAGTAAAGCATGAACATATAATTATATCTTTTGAAGATCATACTGACTTAAGGTATCATGATACTAGAAAATTTGGAAGAATGAATTTAGTAAAAAAGAGTGATATAAATAATGTTGAAGCAATAAAAAAACAAGGTATTGAAGCAAATAGTAAAGATTTAAATAAGAATTATTTGTATGAACGTATTCATAATAAAAAAATACCAATAAAAACACTCTTATTAGACCAAACTATAATTAGTGGATTAGGTAATATATATGCTAATGAAGTATTATTTGCATCTAGAATAAATCCTCAAAGATTAGGTTGCGATATTAGTTTAGATGAATGTCAAAGTATTGTAAATTCTTCTGTAAAAATAATAAATGAAGCAATAGAAAATGGAGGGACGACTATTAAAAGTTATACTTCATCACTCGGAGTAACTGGAAGATTTCAAAGTCACTTAATGGTTCATAAAAAAGAACACGAGCCATGTAAAATATGTAACACTTTAATAGAAAATATTAAAATTGGTGGAAGGAGTACTTACTTCTGTCCAAAATGTCAAAAATAAGGAGTCGATATGAAAAAGAATAAAAAGAAAGTAATAATTATAATAAGTATAATAATAATCTTATTATTAATAAGCATAATAACTTTAGTAATACTAAAAAATAAAAAGAAAACAAATGATTTAGATATAACAAATAATGCTTCTTTATATAAAATTAATGATAATGCACTAGATGCTTTTGATTTATATTTTTTACAAAGTAATAACAAAAATAAAAATGTAATTTATAGTCCTTTGTCAATAAAATATGCTTTAAGTATGTTAAGTGATGCATCAACCAATCAAACACACACAGAAATTGCCAATATACTTGGTAACTTTGAAGCAAAAAAATATGAAAATAGCCAAAATTTATCACTAGCTAATGCCATGTTTATAAAAGATTCATATAAAAAGAGCATAAAAGATACTTATATAAATTTAATAAAAAATAATTATAATGCCCAAATTATTTATGACTCTTTTGAAAGTGCTAATAATATTAATAAATGGGTAAAAAATAAAACTTTAGGATTAATTGATAATTTACTTGATGATACCGATGGTCTAGACTTTTTACTTATAAATGCTTTGGCAATTGATATGGAATGGAAAAATGTTTTACAACCAGTTAGTGGTAAAGAATTTTTTGATCAAGATCATTCATATGATGGCACTGACTTTAGTGTTAGCTATGCTCATGAAGAATACGGAATGTACATAGGTCCGATTATGTGTGATATTTATAGTAAATTAAAATTTAACAATAAAACGGATGTCAAAGCTATAGAAATTGGTTCATCAATTAATAACTATGATATCCTGGGAGAACTTGGGGAACAAAATATTAGAAAGACAGTCGGGGAGGCATATGAAGAATGGGTTTTAAAAGATGAATGTAATCAAGGAACATATGAAAGTACAAATTCCTATCTTGATCATTATATAAAAGAAATAGATAAAAATTATAAAGATGTTGCAACATCAACGGATTATTCATTTTATATAGATGATGATATAAAAGTCTTTCAAAAAGATTTGAAAGAATATAATGGTCTTTCTTTAGAATATATTGCATTTATGCCCAAAAAAACATCTTTAGATAAATTTATTGATAATATAAATAAAGATGAGCTAAACGATTATATTTCTAAGTTAAAAACAATAGAACTTAATAATTTTGAAAAAGGTAAAATAACTAGAATTAAGGGATTAATACCTTTATATAAATTTGTTTATGAACTAGATTTAAAAAATAATCTAAAAGACTTAGGAATTAAAAGTGTTTTTGAGCCTAGTTATGCTTCGTTAAATAATTTAACAAATAAAGATGCTTATATAAGTGAAATTTTACACAAAGCAAATATAGATTTTTCTAATGAAGGTATAAAAGCAGCCGCTGCTACTGAAGGCGGTGGAGCGGGCGATACAAATTGTGGATTTGATTATTTGTATGAAGTTCCTGTAGAAGAAATTGATATAACATTTGACCTACCTTTTATGTTTATATTAAGAGACAAAAATAGTAAAGAAGTATGGTTTATGGGTTCTGTATATGAACCAACAGAGTATAGTGAATCTAGTACATGTAGATAATGTGAGAGCATTATCTTTTTTTCTAGTAAAAATATATTTTTCATGATATAATTAGTTTACACGAAAAAACAAAGAAAAGGAGTAAGTTTATATGCATGATATTTTAAATAGATATTACAATTTATTGTTTTTAATTGTTGTAGTATTTTATAATTTATTTCCTAAAAAGATTAGACCAATAGCATTGCTTATATTTAGTTGGTTATTTTTTGCACTATTAAGTAAATATTTGTTAATATTTTTACTTTTAACAATAACTACGATATACATATCAGCCATAATAATATCTAAAATTGATAACAAGAAAAAAGAAGTATTAAAAGAGACTAAGGAAGAAGATAAAAAAGAAATAAAAAATAAGTATAAAAATAAAAAGAAATTGGTATTAATACTATGTTTATTAATTAATGTATCATTTTTATTTGTTTTTAAGTATCTAAAGTTTTTTACAATTAATACAAATTATATATTAAATTTATTTAATGTGGGTTATGAATTTAGTATAATAAAACTAATTTCTCCGATAGGAATATCATTTTATACATTACAAGCATTATCTTATTTGTTTGATTGTTACAGTGGTAAAATCGAAGCTGATAAAAATTATATTCGCGTTGCTCTATTTATGTCGTTTTTTCCAAGCATTATGGAAGGCCCAATTGCAAGATACAGTGATACTGCCAAAGATTTGTATAAAGGAGAAAAGATAACATATGATAGTTTATGTTATGGATTACAAAGAGTATTATGGGGATTGTTTAAAAAAATAATTATAGCAGATAGATTAAATATTTTAGTAAAAACAGTATTTGCGGGATATGAATCTTTTTCAGGCCCAGTTATATTTTTAGGAGCGCTATGCTATACAATAATGTTATATATGGATTTTTCTGGAGCCATGGATGTTGTACTAGGTATTGGTGATATTTTTAAAGTACGTGTTCCTGAAAACTTCAAACAACCGCTTTTTAGTAAAAATGTTTCAGAGTTTTGGACTAGATGGCATATTAGCTTAGGTACTTGGTTTAGAGATTATATTTACTATCCAATCTCTTTATCAAAACCAATGAAAAGTTTAACGCTAAAACTAAAAAAATATTTAGGTAATCATTATGGACCATTATTAAGTGGAACAATAGCCCTTTTAGTAGTTTGGCTACTTAATGGCTTATGGCATGGGGCAGGATGGACATATATTTTATTTGGCTTATATCACTTTATCATGATATCAATTGGCAATATTACAAGACCAGAATTTAACAAATTGTATGTTAAATTAAATATTTCTAAATCTAAAGTATTACATGTTTTACAAATATTAAAAACAACATTTTTAGTAATAATCGGAGAACTTATATTTAATTCAAGTACAGTAGATCAAGCATTTGCTATGATAAAAAAAATATTTATAGATTTTAGCATCAATACTTTAGAATTATCATCTTTAGGTTTAGATTTACCTGATTTATTTATTCTTATAATTTCTCTAGTTGTTGTGTTTGTAATTGGACTAATGCACGAAAAAAATATTAACATAAGAGAAAAAATCTCGCAAAAACCAATTGTGGTTAGATGGACAATATATTATATATTGATATTCTCAATTCTTATTTTCGGAGCCTTTGGGCCAGGGTATGATCCAGTTGACCCAATGTATGCGGACTTTTAGGGAGGTAGTATGAAAAATTTATTAAAAAGTATATTATTTATTGCTATATTTATCTTTTTATACTATGGATTTTCTTATCTTTTACTACCTAAAGAAAATATCAAAGATTTTGGATTAATTAAAACCGCCCAATATGAGATATTAGGTGAAAGAAAAGATTCTATAGATGCCATAGTAGTCGGAGATTCATTAGTTTATTCTTCAATTATACCAATGGAAATATATAAGAAATTTGGTTTTACAGTATTTGACTGTGCAGAGGCTGCTTTTATTTTACCAGATGCATATGAGTATTATAAAGTGGCTCTAGAAAGTCAGCATCCAAAAGTTGTTTTAGTTGGTGCTAATATGTTTTTTCGAGATACTAGAAAAAGAAAATGGTACATCAAATATGAAAGAATGTTTAAAAATATAATGCCTTTATTAAACTATCATAATAATTGGAAAAATATTTTATTTTCAGAATATGGTATAATGAGTATTCAAAAGGGATATAAATTAAATAAAAAAGCAATTCCAAGTAAACCAAAAAATTATATGAAAAAAAATGATAAGAATTATAAATTATTAGAAACAAATATAGAATACTTAGAAAAATTTGTAGAGCTTGCAAAAGAATATAATTCTAAATTGATTATGCTAGGTTTACCATCACAAGATACATGGAATTATCAAAAAGACCAAGCAATATTTAATTTAAGTAAAAAATATAATTTTACTTATATAAACTTAAATAATTATGATTTGAATATTGATTGGAAGAAAGATACTAAAGATAAAGGCGGACATTTAAATTATTATGGTGCTATAAAAGCATCAGAATTTGTGGGTAATATTTTAAAAGACACAAATTTACTTACAGACCATCGTAATGATAAAAACTATAAACTTTGGAATAAGGCTTTAGAGATGTACGAAGAAAAAATTACAAAATAACAGGGAGGTTAAAAATGACAAACAAATGGCAAGGTTATGTATTAAATGTGCAAGGTATAGTTTGCTGGAGAAAAACTATAAATGAAGATAATCAAGAAGTATTTATAAAGGCAATGATTGATGAACCATTTGAACTTTATATAGAAAAGTTAAAAGAAAAGTTAAAAGATATGAATACATCTGGTAATAGTATTGATGTTGTAACAGGAAGAGTTTTTAAAATCATAGAACAAGAAGAAAGTATTATGCTACTTCCAAGTTGTATAGCTATGAATAAAAATAGTATGATAAAACATCATGATGTATTTACTAAAGGTTTATGTGTTTTAAAGGATGAAGAAAGACTAAGTAAATACACAGAAATATCTGAAGACATTATACTTAATTCATTCTTTTGTGAAAAAATAAGTAATGAATTAGAATTATCTATCATACCCGCGTATTTAATTGATAGAGTAATAAAAGAGTTTAGACAAGCAAATGAAAATGTTAGAATAAGAAGTAAAGAATAATTTAATTAGGGACTTGACTTAAGTAAATATAGTGTATTATAATTAAGTCACTTGGAAAGACCATGAATGGGACAAGTATAAAAATTGAATCTTAAAGAGAGTTTTTCATTTTGGTGCGAGAAAAATATTTGCAGATTTTTATATATCACCCAGGAGTTGAGTAATTGAATCAAGTAAATTACTACGTTAATCGCGTTAAGATAATTAAGTAAATAATAAGGATGGTACCGTGCATATGCACTCCTTTTGGTACCAGCCTTTTTTAATTGAAGGGAAGGAAAAATAATGGAAAAGTTTAAAAGTTTAAGTAAAGATGCTGTAGATGTAACTGAAGGTAGAATCCTTGAAAAATGGAAAAAAGAAGATATATTAAATAAATGTATTGAAAATAGAGAAAATGCCCCATATTTCGTATTCTATGATGGACCAGCAACAGCAAATGGACATCCCGGCTTACATCATATGGTTGCAAAGTTTTTAAAAGATACAATATGTAAATATAAAACAATGCAAGGATATAAAGTATTACGAAAAGTAGGTTGGGATACTCATGGATTACCTGTTGAATTACAAGTAGAAAAAGAATTAGGTTTTTCAGGTAAAAAAGATATTGAAAAATATGGTATCAAAGAATTTAATCAAAAATGTAGAGAGAGTGTATGGAAAAATGAAAGTACATTTACTGATCTTACAGAAAAAATGGGACAATTCATAGACATTAAACACCCATACGTAACATATGACAATAATTACATTGAAACTGAATGGTGGATTTTAAAAAAATTCTTTGATGAAGGATTATTTTATGAAGGTGTTAAAATACTTCCATATTGTCCAAGATGTGGAACTGGACTTGCATCTCATGAAGTAGCCCAAGGTTATGAAGAAACAAGTGTTGATACAGTAATAGTACCAATGAAGAAGAAAGATGAAGATGTATACTTCTTAGTTTGGACAACTACGCCATGGACATTACTTGCAAACGTTGCATTATGTGTAAATCCAGATTATGATTATTCACTTGTTTTAAGTAAGGGTAACAAGTTTATATTAGCAACATCTCTAATTGGTAAAGTTTTAGGTGATGATGTCGAAATCCTTGATACATTTAAAGGAAGTACATTAGAATATACAGAATATGAACAATTAATACCAGAACTTTCTGTAAATAAAAAAGGATTCTTTGTATGTTGTGATTCTTATGTTACTGCTGAAGATGGTACTGGGATAGTTCACTTAGCACCAGCATTCGGAGCAGATGATGCAAGTGTAGGTAGAAAATATAATTTACCATACTTAAATCCAGTAGGTGAAGATGGTAAATACACCGAAGGACCATGGAAAGGCACTAATGTCTTTGCTGCAGATGAATTAGTAATAAGTTATTTAAAAGAAAATGATAAATTATTTAGAAAGCAAAGAATAGTTCATAATTATCCACATTGTTGGAGATGTCACACACCTTTAATTTATTATTCTAAACCAAGTTATTATCTTGAAGTTACAAAAATTAAAGATAAAATAGTTGCTAATAATAAAACAGTTAATTGGTATCCATCTTATGTTGGAGAAAAACGTTTTGGTAATTGGTTGGAAAACTTAAATGACTGGGCAATTTCTCGTTCAAGATACTGGGGAACACCACTTCCATATTGGATTTGTTCATGTGGACATACTGAAATGATTGGATCTCGTAAAGAGTTAGTAGAAAAAGCAATCGAAGATATTGATGAGTCTATTGAACTACATAGACCATTTATTGATGATGTACACTTAAAATGTCCAGAATGTGGCAAATCTATGACTAGATGTAAAGATGTAATCGATTGTTGGTTTGATTCAGGGGCTATGCCATTTGCCCAATACCATTATCCATTTGAAAACAATGATTTGTTTGAAACACAATTTCCCGCGGACTTTATCTGTGAAGGAATTGACCAAACTCGAGGTTGGTTCTATACATTACTAGTTATTTCTACATTTGTAAAAGGAGTAAGTCCATTTAAAAATGTTTTAGTAAATGACCTATTACTAGATGCTCATGGTAAAAAAATGAGTAAAACAATGGGAAATATTGTTGAACCATTTTCAACAATGAAAGAATATGGAGCAGACACAGTTAGATTTTATCTTCCATATGTTTCACCAGTCTGGGTTCCACTTAAATTTGATATTAATGGCTTAAAGGAAGTTCATTCTAAATTCTTTAATCCACTTAAAAATACATATAATTTCTTCTCAATGTATGCCAATATTGATGATATAAACATTAGTGAATGTAATATTCCATTAGAAAAAAGAGAAGATATCGATAGATGGTTAATAAGTAAATATAATAAATTATTAAAATATGTAACAGAATCATACGATGAATACGATTTAAATAAAGTAGTTAGAGCCCTAACAGACTTTGTTTCAGATGATTTATCAAATTGGTATATCAGAAGAAATAGAAACAGATTCTGGGGAAGTACATTAGATGATTCTAAGAAGTCAGTATATATAACTACTTATGAAGTACTAGTGGGATTATCAGAAATGATGGCTCCGATTGTACCATTCCTATCTGAAGAAATGTATACTAATCTAACTGGAAAAGAATCTGTCCATCTAGCAGACTATCCAAAATATGATGAAACAAAAATTGAAGAATTGCTAGAAGAAAAGATGGATTTAGTTCGTGAATTAATAAGTATTGGAAGAAACATTCGTGAAGAACAAAAACTAAGAGTTCGTCAACCTTTAAGTGAAATTTTAATTGATGGCAAAAATAGTATGGTAATCGGAGAACTAACTGAACTAATTAAAGAAGAATTAAATGTTAAAAAGGTTACATATGTTAAAGATACATCTGAATACATGAACTTTACAGTTAAACCAAACTTTAGAACTGTGGGTAAAGTATTTGGAAGTAACCTAAAAGAATTCCAAGATAAATTACTAGAATTACCACTAAGTGATATTAAAAAACTTCAAAATAATGAATCTATAAAAATGACAGTAGCGGGTACAGAACATGACATTTATAGTGACATGGTTGATATAAGAATAAACGCTAAAGATGGCTTTGATGTAGGAATGGAAAATAATAACTTTGTTATTTTAAATGATACATTAACTGATGATTTAATTAATGAAGGCATTGCACGTGAAATTATATCTAAAGTACAAACTATGAGAAAAAATAATAATTATGAACTAACAGATAGAATAAGTGTAACTTATAACGCTAGTGATAAAGTTAAGAATGCTATTGAAGAATTTAGTGATTATATCAAAAAAGAAACATTAGCAACTAAATTAGAATTTAGCGAAAATGCCAATGAAGAATTCTTTATTGATAATGAAAGAGTATTAATAGCTGTTTATAAAAATTAATGATAAAAATCTCACAAATGTGGGATTTTTTGACAAAAGTAATTAATTTTGCTATTATTTAGGCATTGGGGGAAAATAAATATGAATAAAGATTATTTTAGTTTAGTTGATGATTTAAGAGAAAAAATATATATAGCTTTAAAAAGTATTGGTATAAATCCTTTAGGAAGAACTATGTCTTTTAAAAAGGTTAAGAATAAAAGTGTTTTATCCTTAAATATAAGTGAAAGGAATAATAAAAGAAAATCAATTGTTTTTACTTTTGTGGTGAGTGATGGATTTTTCAAAATGAATATAAAATCTAATCAAAGTTTAAAAAATATAACTATAAATTTAGTGCCTTTAATTGAAGATGATGTCAGAAATTTCTTTATAGAAGTAGAAAATTTAAATAAAGAAAGTCTTATGTTTTATGGACCAATTAGAATGACTGTAAAAAAAGATATGAAAAGAACAAGAAATATTCTACCTCTTTATAGAAAATAATTTTGCTATTTTAAAAAAATAATGTTAAAATGTTTATGGGTCCTTGTAGCTCAGTTGGATAGAGCATATGCCTCCGACGCATAGGGTCATGAGTTCGATTCTCATTAAGGACACCATAAAGTATTAAACTCCGTATTTACGGGGTTTTGTTTTGGCAAACACATTTACTTATACTTTGGGGTTTTTATCTTGAATAAAAATAAAAAAATAATTATAATAAAGTTAGAGGAGCTTAAAATGAAGTGTCTGAAAAAAATCATATTCAAGCTAATAAGTCAGCCAATGAAACTATTAATAAAACGTATTCAAAAAACAAGAATGGAATAATCATAAAATAGCAACAAATACTTGCATAAAAAGAATGCATATGATATTATTTATATAGCAACAAGTACACACTTACCAAAGTCGTTTTTCGTCTTGTTGCTTTTTCATATAATTTAATATTAATTTTTTTAAAAAACTATGATATAATTTTAAAAGAAAAGGAATGATTATATGCTTGATTTATTAATACCTGATGTATATGCCCAAAGTATTTATACAATAAATTATAAAAAATTAAAAAAGAATGGAATAAAATGTTTGTTATTTGATTTAGACAATACTATAGCATCTTATAAAGCTAATATACCAGATCAAAAGGTAAAAGAATTGTTTGCTAGACTTGAAGAAGACTTCAAAGTAATAATAATATCTAACAGTGGAAAAAATAGACTAAGACCATTTAAAGAAAAATTAAATGTTGATGTAGCCTTCAGTAGCAAAAAACCTTTAAAAGGAAAATATAAGAAAATATTAACTTTATATAAATTTAAAATTGACGAAATAGCATGCATTGGTGACCAATTATTTACAGATATTCTTGGTGCCAATAGAATGGGCTTTACTAGTATATTAGTTAATCGTATATCTAAAAATGAAATATTTCCGACTCGCATTAATCGTTTCCTTGAAAAAATAGTATTAAAGAAATTAGCAAAGAAAAACATATTAATAAGTGGTGAGTATTATGACTAAATGTGTTGGATGTGGTATAAAACTACAAGAAAAAGATAAAAATGAGTTAGGTTACACTCCAAATTTAAATAATGAATTATGTGAAAGGTGTTTTAAATTAAAAAATTATAATATCTTAACTAACAAAGGAATAAATATAGATAATGATAAACTAATAAACAAAATTAATGAATTAAATACATGTGTTTTATTTCTAGTGGATTTTATAAATTTGGATAGTGAAGTAATTGATGCCTATAAAAAGATTAAATCAAAAAAGATTTTAATTATTACCAAAGCTGATATAATACCTAAGAATATAAAATATCAAAAATTAATTCAAAATATCAAAAATATTTATGATATAAAAGAAGATCTTATTTTAACAAGTAGCAAAACAAAATTAAATATTAAAACAATTACTAAATTATGTTTAGAAGAAAAAAATATTTGTCTAGCAGGTTTTACAAATGCTGGTAAAAGTAGCTTAATAAATGCTTTAGTGGGTAGTGATATTACAGTTAGTAAAAAGTCCAATACAACTCAAGATTTTATTAAATTAAATGTTGATGGTATAAATATTTATGATGCTCCAGGTTTTATGAGTAACATAAATAGAGAAAATATTCCCAGAAGTATTATAAGACCAATTACATATCAGTTTCCAAGTAAACATTATTTACTTATCCAAGATATTAAATTAAATATTTTAGAGAATTCAAATTTTACCATATATGTTGGTAATGAAGCAAATATTATAAGAAGAAAAGAAAATGAAAATGTTGAGTGTAAAATAATTGTTCCTAAAAATAGTGATGTCATAATTAAAGGTATTTGTTTTATAAATTTTAAAAATACATGTATGATTAGTCTAAATACTAAAGATTATGAAATAAGACCATCAATAGTAGGTGATTACAATGACTAAAATCAGAGTAATGAGTGAAAATTTAGCCAATAAAATAGCAGCTGGTGAAGTAGTTGAAAAATGTGCATCAGTTTTAAAAGAACTTGTAGAAAACTCAATTGATGCTGGAGCTAGCAACATTAAAGTAGTATTAAGAGATGGCGGCTTAAAAGAAATATCTGTTATAGATAATGGAATAGGTATGGATAAAGAAGATGCAACACTAGCATTTTACAGACATGCCACAAGTAAAATATATAAAGATGATGACTTATATTTTATTGAAACTCTAGGGTTTAGAGGTGAAGCATTAGCAAGTATTGCCAGTGTATCGGAAGTTGAGTTAATTACTTGTAATAAAAATGTAGGAACCTTTGTACATATTAAGGGAGGAGAAACATTAAGTGTAAGTGATGCTCCTTTAAGAGCAGGAACAGAAATTCATGTCACAAATCTTTTTTATAATACTCCAGCAAGACTTAAGTACTTAAAAAGTGAAGTAACTGAACTTAATAACTGTACAGGTTTTATTGAAAAACTAGCCTTATCAAAACCAAATATTGCCTTTAGTTTAAGCAATAATGATAAGATGATTGTAAAAACAAGTGGAAGTAATAATTTGCTTAAAACGATTCATGAAATATATGGTTTAAATGTCTCAAGCAATATGTTGGAATTAAAGTGTTCATCAGATGATTTTTCTGTTACAGGATATGTTTCAAAGCCAAGCATTTTAAAGAAAAATAGAAATCATTTTAATACTTTTGTAAATGGTAGGATTATAAAAAATATTGAAATAAATAGAGCTATAAATGATGCTTATAATACATATAAACATGAAGGATTTTATCCAATTATAGTTATAAATATTGAAACAGATCCTACACTTGTGGATGTAAATATTCATCCAACAAAACAAGATATAAAAATGAGTAAAATGGAAGTATTAACAGATTTACTTTATCAAAATATTAAAAAAGTATTATATAATAATTTGCTTATTCCAAACGCTATAATGGATGAAGATAATAATAAGATAAAAGATAATTTTATAGATTTAAGTATAAATTCTGATATTGAGACTAAAGAAGAAAGTGATAATTATACCATAGTTCAAACATCACTAGATATCGGAAGTAAAAATATCGAACCAGTAAAAAATGAAGAATTTAAAAGCTTAAAACTTTATCCAGTTGGACAAGTACATGGCACTTATATCATCGCGGAAAATGAAGATGGGATGTTTATATTAGACCAACATGCTGCCCATGAAAGAGTAAATTATGAAATGATTACAAAGATGTTTCAAGAAGAAAGTATAAGCATTATAGATATGTTAGTGCCTATGAAATTTGAATTATCTACAAGTGATTATTTAGCTTTCATGGATAAAAAAAGTATTTTAGAAGAGTTAGGGTTTAAGATTGAAGAATTTGGTATAAATACAGTAATTATAAAAAGTCATCCAACTTGGCTTAAAAGTAATTATGAAGGAGATAATTTAAAATATATAATTGATTTAGTAATAGATTCTAGCAAGAACTTTAATAAAGATAAATTTTTAGATAGTTTAGCTAAAATGGTTAGTTGTAAAATGAGTGTTAAAGCCAACGAACACTTAAGCATGATAGAAATGGAAAAATTACTCGATGATTTAGTAAAGTGCGATAATCCATATAATTGCTGTCATGGAAGACCATCAATAATGAAATTTACTAATTATGAACTAGAAAAAATGTTTAGGAGGGTATTATAATGTTACCAGAAAAGAAAAAAAGATTAATAATTGGAATAATTGCTACATTTGCTATAATTATAATTGTTATATTATTAGCTTTACTTTCAAATTACATAAAATCTAGGCATGAAAATCAAAATCATGAAAGAAGAAATGATGCATATCCTGAAAAGTATGAATATTTTGGTATAACAATGGATAAAGATGGAATTTATAAATTGTATGGTATCAGTGGTGATGAAGAAGAATATTTAAATGTTAGAACATTTTATAATGTTGAAGATATGATAATAAAAAATAATAAATTGGTTATATATTCAGATGCTGTCAATGAATTAAGGTATGATAAAAAGACTAAGGAATTTTATTTTTATGAAATAGATAGCAATTATAGTAATAAATACAAAGTGTTATTAAGTAAAGACTATATTGTAACTAAGGAAGATAAAATAATAAATTATAGAAAATATAATAGCGAAGAAATAAAAAATATAACTAATGAAGCAATTGATTATGAATTTTTATTATATAGTAATAAAGTATATTATGTATCAGAAGATGGCATATACGAATTCAATTTAAATAATGAAAAAACAAATAAAATCACAGATAAAACACTAGAGGATCAAGTAAAATTAATTAGCGTTAATAATAAATACGTATACACAATAATAAATGATGAATACATAGTTTATAAAATTGATTCTGCAGAAAAAATTAATGTTTCAGAATATATAAAAGAACCATTTACGTATGTAGATGAAAAAGATGAAGCTTTAATATTTAAAGATTCCGAAGGAATAAAAACGTTTTCTCTAATAACTAGAAGAGTTTCATCTAAAATATACAATACTAATGGTTATGAAGTAGAAAAGAGTATAAATATAAATGATAATTATTATTACATGAATTTAGTACTAGGTGATAACAAAAAGTATGTTATAATAGATTTAGAAGAAGTAAAAGATGTAAAAGAATTTAATAATAAGTATTTATATATTTGGAAGGTGAAGTAATGAAATTAAATTTAAATTTATTACCAATTAAAATAGATGATACATTCATAATACCTGAAAGTTTTTATAAAAATACAAGTATTAAAGGATTAGATGAAGTAAAAGTAAATGGTACTATAAAGTATAATGCGGCAGATGAAATACAAATTAATCTAGATGTAAATGGTAATATGAAATTAATTGATGCAGTAACAAATGAACTAATTAAATATCCATTTTCATTTCAAATAGATGAAATTTTAGAAGAAAATGATGAAAATTTAACAAAATATTTTGAAAAAAGTCAAAATATACTTGATATAATTGAATTTTTATGGGAAAATATTGTATTGGAAGTTCCCATTAGGGTTACAAATACAACTGGTGTCCATTTAAAAGGTCAAGGTTGGGAATTAAATAGTGAAAAAAAAGATGATGGGTTAGATCCAAGATTCGAAAAATTAAACGAATTATTTAAAGGTGGTGAATAAAGATGGCAGTTCCTTTTAGAAGAACAAGTAAGACAAAAAAAAGAATGCGTAGAACTCATTTAAAGAAAGAAGTTGGAGCATTAACAAAATGTTCAAAATGTGGTGCAACACTAAGACCACATAGAGCATGTACTAAATGCGGAAATTACAATGGTAAAACTGTAATTAACGTTGCAAACGAAGAAGAATAAGAAATTTATGCAATGTATATTTACATTGCGTTTTTTTCTTGCAATTTCATATGTTTTGTGATAATCTAATAATAGAAGGGAAAATGAATTATGACAGATGAAGAATTAAAAAATATTGAACAAACAACATCTTTACTTGTAGAAAATGGCTTTGTAATAAAAAATACAGATAGTTTTATTCGTGCTATAGATAATACAAATTTAGAAGATATAATTAATAAATTAAATGTATTATCCGCAAGTGCTAGTGAAGGGATAAACATAGGTGATTTTGTTAACAAAATTACTGAAAGATTAAACAGTATTGAAGGATTAACAAATAGTGATCCATATTTTAAAAGTAGTATGGGTGCTAATGATTTTCAAACATTAGTTGCTAGTATGAAAGATAAATTTGCTTTATCAAAAAATTGTACTAGAGCTTTAGAAATTTTGAATGAAAGAAGAGAAAATTTAAAGGACGTAAATAAACGAATTATAGAACTAAAAGCAGATAATACTCTAGATGATGTAACTAGAACTAGTGAAACAATTAAATTATCTGTTGCTTTAAATCATGCTAAAAATGCTACAAAAGAAGCAGAAAAATTTTATGATGAACAAAAGAAATTATATGATGAATCATTAAAGACATTTGATGTAGTAGAATATAAAAATGAATTATTAAAATCAATTAATGCTTTAGATGATTCATTTAGAAAACTCTCAATGGAACCAACAACAATGGATAAAATGGCATCACTTATCCGTGATACAAGAGATGAAATAGTAGTATTTGGTTTTGAAGCCCAAAAGAGTCAAAGAGAATTTGATGAGTTATGTAAAAAATTTGGTTTAGAAAAGACTAACCAAAAAATTGAAGTAAAAAAAGAAGATAGAACTCCTGAAAAAGTAAATGAAACTAAAGATAATTCTACTTCACAAACTATAGAACCTGAAAAAACAAATGAAACAGTAAATATCACTACTGTTGAAGAATTAGCTAAAGAAATGAAATTGTTAAATTCTCATCTAGAAATATCTACAGATGAAAAAGGATTTATTGAAGGTATTATTTATGATGGCGAAAGTAAACTTGTATTACCAAAAGGATTTAGTTATGATAAAGTACTTGGTATAAATAATAAAATTGATGATAAAACACCATATATTAGTTTACCAGTTAAAGTTAAAGAAAAAATTAAAACAGCTGATGAACCTTCTAAACCAGAAGAACTTGTTGAACCAACAAAATCTAGTAAAGAAACTAGAAAAGTAGAACCTGGTAAAAAATATAAAGTTAAAAAAATTCGTCGTGCTGTTGTGGCACCATATGTTAAATCAGTCTTAGGCTTTACAGGACTAGGTGTAGTTTTAGGAATTGCCGCTGGTGTAGGTGTATCACCATTAATTCCAATCGCAGCAGTGGGAGCTGGTATCGGAGCAATTGGCCAAAAGATATATAATAAAATGGCAGCAAATGGAATGGTTGATAAAGAAAATCAAGATAAAAGAGAAAATGATCCTAATTTTGAAGAAGATGTTTGGGGTTTAGCAGCTATTGATGCTTTAATAACAAAGGGAAAAAATTTATTTAAAAATTTAAAACAAGCAAAAGAAAGAAAAAAAGAGAGACAACAAATAGAACAACCAGTTGAAACGCCTGTTGAACCTGAACCAGTAGCTAACGAACAAAAGGAAGAAACATTAGATACTCCGAGTGAAAGTCAAAATTTCGAAGAAGTATTCAATCAAAGAATAAATGAAATATTTGGAGAACCTGAACAAGCACCGGTATTACCTAATATAAGTGGTGAAGTATATCCACTTGAACAAGAAAGCAAGGGAGGAAGATAATATGACAGTTGATAGTGTGATAACTCTTGATAATGATGTAAATTGCTTATTACTTGAAAAAGTCAATTTTGAAACAGATAACTACTTTTTATCAGTAGTTCTTAATGAAGACGAAGAACCAAGTGATGAATATGTAATTTTTAAAGAAATAATTGAAAATAACGAAAACTATGTTGAAGCTGTTGCAGATCCAAATCTTCAAGCTAGACTTGTTGAGCTATTTACAAAAGAAGTTGGAAAACTAGTAGATAGTATTCCTGAAGAATTTTAGTCATAATTCAAAAGAAACTTAAAAAAGTTTCTTTTTTTCTGCATAAATTTATAGTATAATATAAATGAAAGGAAGTTTTTATGAATTGGATTTTTTGGCTAGTTTTAGTAATTGTTTTAAGTTTTGTTGAAATAGCAACAGTTAGTTTAGTTTCTATTTGGTTTGTAGCAAGTGGTATAGTAGCGATGATTTTATCATTTTTTATCGAAGATACTGCTATAATTACAACAATATTTATTTTATTAGGAATATTTTTATTAGTTATATCAAGACCAATAGTAAATAAATTAAGAAGTAAAGATAATGAAAAAACAAACTTAGATCGCATCATTGGTGAGACTGCCATTGTTACTGAAGACATTAAAAAAAACGTCGTAGGTGAAGTAAAAGTAGATGGCAAAAGATGGAGCGCTGTATCTAAAGAAAAATGTTTAAAAGGTGATACAGTAAAAGTTTTAAAAATTGATGGCGTTAAGCTAATAGTGGAAAAGGAGAGTGAAAAATAATGCCACAAATATTGATAGCTATTTTAGTTATAATAATAATCATCATTATACCTAATATTAAGATTGTACCTCAATCAAAGTGTTATGTAATTGAAAGACTTGGGTCATATCATACAACATGGCAACATGGACCACATTTTAAAATACCTTTTATAGATGCAATATCAAATAAGGTAACATTAAAAGAAATTGTTAAAGATTTTGCACCTCAACCAGTGATAACCAAAGATAATGTTACAATGCAAATAGATACTGTTGTTTATTTTCAAATAACAGATGCAAAACTTTATACTTATGGAGTAGATTATCCAGTAAGTGCTATTGAATCTCTTACTGCAACAACACTAAGAAATATTATCGGAGAATTAGAACTTGATCAAACTCTTACAAGTAGAGATATTATCAATACTAAAATGAGAGCTATATTAGATGAAGCAACAGATCCATGGGGAATTAAAGTAAATAGAGTGGAAGTAAAAAACATTTTACCACCTAGAGATATTCAAGAAGCAATGGAAAAACAAATGCGTGCAGAACGTGAAAGAAGAGAAAAAATACTTCAAGCTGAAGGAGAAAAGAAATCAAGTATTTTAATAGCTGAAGGTGAAAAAGAAAGTGCTATCCTAAGAGCAGAAGCACAAATGATGAGTGAAATAAAAGTTGCTGAAGGTAAAGCAGAAGCGATGATTAAAATAAAAGAAGCAGAAGCTAAAGGAATTGAACTTTTAAAAGAAGCTGGAGCTGATGAATCAGTGATTCGTTTAAAATCATATGAAGCTTTAGAAAATATTGCTAATGGTAAATCAACTAAAATTATAGTTCCTGCAGATTTACAAGGCGTTGCAACATTTGGAACAACTTTAAAAGAAGTAATAAAAGAAGATAAAAAGAAGTAAAAGTAATATGCAAACCATATTGCTTTTTTATATATTAGGAAAGTTATACTTTCTCTGCAAATAAAAGTCTTGATATATGGCTAAGCAAATGTTTTGATTAGATTATGGATATAAGCAGGGGCGATCGTCCGAAATTGGTCTGTGGAGAAACCCAAGGTTTCAATGAAGCAGAAAAGCGTTATTGTGAAGGTAACACAGTTATTTGAATTTCGTTAGAAATTTAAGTTTTGTGCGTTTGTATATTTACATTATAAAAATAATATAGTAAAATTAAATAGTAGAGTAATTTAAATAAAGAATAAGAAAGATGGTTATTGCATGAAACGAAAAATAATATATGTTTTATCATTTTTAATAATAGTTTTAACAATTGTTTTGTGTTTACCTCCGAAAGATGAAGAAATTTTAGAAAATACGAGACAAATAAAAAAACAAAATATATTAGCTATAATGGTGGAAACTGGTAAAAAGACTCAAGTTTATAAAGAATATACATCCGATTCATGGCCAACAGATGGTTACAAATTTAATAGTGAATTATCTGGTTGCAAAAACGGTGGAGAACTTTCTTGGGATTCTGATAAAAAAATAGTTAATTTAGTGGGTAATAGTGAAGATAAATGCTATGTTTATTTTGATGCGCTTAATTCCGATGTTATGATAAATATTAGTAATAATCCCATAACCTATGGTAAGTTAGGCAGTTTAACTTGTGATAATAGTACAACATTATATAACCAACAATATAATAGAATAGAAATTTCAGCAATGAGTAGTGACCATATAACATGCAGTTTAAATTATACTGATAGTACATCAAAAACTAACCTTGCAAAATATATTATTGGACTTTCTGGAACAACACAAGGAACAGGCCAAGTAGTAAATGAAAAAGGATATAGATATGAGGGTAAAAACCCAAATAACTATGTATGGTTCAATAATGAATATTGGCGTATAATTGGGGTATTTGATAATACTTCACATGGCCAAAGTGGTAAAAATTTAGTTAAAATTATTAGAGAAGAATTGTTATCTGGTTTAGCTTTTGATAAAAACAATAGTAGCAACTGGACAACATCATCACTAAGAAGTTTATTAAATGAAAATTATTATAATGCAACAAACGGAACTGAGTCTGGATATTGCTATAATTATTCAAATGTAATAACTAATAATTGTAATTATACTAAAATAGGAATTCAAGATAAATATAGAAAAATGATAGCAAATGTAACATGGTATCTAGGTGGACACACAACATATAATGTTACTACCGATGCTTTATATGGATATGAAAGAGGAAGTAATGTAGTTTCACCGGCTCCTACAAGCACAACTGGTTATATTGGCTTAATGTACCCAAGTGATTATGGTTATTCAGCACTAGCTAGTAGTTGTGCAAGAACAACAAATGTAAGTTCTTATAGAAGCAATAACTGTTCAGGTAGCAGTTGGTTATATGGAAAAGGAATTGAGTGGACAATTACCCCTGGTGGAACAGCTAATTATGTCTATTACATAGATAATTATGGTTTTGTTGATCGTTATTATGCCATATATGGTAATGGAATTAGACCAGTAGTATATCTTGATTCAACAGTATATAAAGTTAGTGGTACTGGAAGTATCGATTCACCATACATAATTGGAATGTAATAGGAGGCTAATATGAACAAAAAGATTAAATTGATAAGCATTTGTATTATATTTTTATTATGTGTTATTGGCCATATTTATAATACAAATAATAATATAAGCTTGCAAGATAATAATGTAACTTATGCAATTTCTCTTGACGGAGAAAAAACTTCTTCATTTCCTGCCAGGGGTAGTTATAAAGTGCAAGTTGAATGCAATAATGCTGTAGGAAAATGGTTATATGACGAATGGAAATTATCAATAGAAGATATGCTGGGCACAAGTACTAGTTGTGATATTGATTTTACATCTATAACTACAAAAATATTACTATCTGATTATGTAATTAGCCTAGTCGGTAAAAGCCAAGGAACTGGAAAAGTGATAAATGAAAATGGATATAGATATGAAGGAAAAAATCCAAATAATTATATTTGGTTCAACAATGGATATTGGCGAATAATCGGGGTATTTGATAGTGCCACCCATGGACAAGCAGGAAAAAACTTGGTTAAAATTATAAGAGATAAACAAATAGGTTATCAAACTTGGGATAGTGCAGGCACAAATAATTGGAGTACTTCAAGTTTAAAAAGTCTTTTAAATGATTACTATTATAAAGCAAAAGATGGTACAAATAGTGGTAAATGTTATGGCTATTCAAATACGGTTACATCAAATTGTAATTACACAAAAAATGGGATTCAATCATATTACAGAAATCTTATACAAAGTGTGACATGGCATTTAGGTGGTTACAATTCCATAGCAGTCACAGCAAATAATTTCTATACATATGAAAGAGGAACTACTGTTAACGGTTCTAATCCAACAACTACAACAGGATATATAGGACTAATGTATCCGAGTGATTTTGGCTACACAGCCTTAGAAAGCAACTGTGCTAGAACGACTTTACTAAGTGAATATATTACTGTTGCATGTGCTGGTGCCAGTTGGTTATCTGGTAGAAGTTTTGACTTAACATTAACGCAATACACAACAAATGCAACACAAACCATATCTATAAGCAGAGAAGGAAAAATAGCTGCTAGAGATGCTATAGGTAATTTTGGAGTTAGTCCAGTATTATATTTGAACTCAAGTGTTTATCTTGTAGATGGAAATGGATCTTTAGATAATCCTTATATTATTGCAAGTTAGTTTTACACTAAAAGTGTAAATAATTGTAAATCAACAAAAATAAATTTAAAAAGTAGATATTTAATATTTACTTTTTTTGTGTCTTTTGATAGTATATATATAGGACAGTGGTAAACTGTGGGAGAAAGTGGGGGATAGTATGTTACTGGGTGAATATCATCATAATATCGATGATAAAGGTCGACTAGTTATTCCAACTAAGCTTCGAGAAGACCTGGGCGAAGATTTTATTCTAACTCGTGGTATTGAAAAATGTTTATATGTTTACTCGAAAGAAGAATGGACCAAATTAGTAGACAAATTAGATACTCTACCTTTCACTAAAAAAGTCACTCGAACATTCACACGATTCTTCTATTCGGGGGCTACTGCCTGCGAGTTCGACAAAAGTGGTCGAATAAGTATTACCTCCCCGTTGGTTAGTTACGCCGGTTTAGCAAAAGAATGTATTATAATCGGCGTTAATGACCATTTAGAAATTTGGGATAGTAAAGCATTCGAAGATTTCATGAGTGATAATAGTGATATAATTGAAGATATCGCAGAAAATTTATTTGATGGTGATAAAAATGCATTATAGTGTACTAAAAGAAGAATTGCTTGAAGGCTTAAATATTCAAGATGGGAAAATATATGTTGATGCAACGATTGGTTATGCTGGAGATTCTAAAGAAATATTAAAGCAAATACCAAATGGCTTTCTATATGGTTTTGACCAAGATAAAAAAGCTGTAGAATATTCTACTAGCGCATTAACTAAAATAGGTAATAATTTTAAAATATTTAATACCAACTTTGTAAATATGGATGAAACGTTTGAAAAGATAGGCATTAAAGAAGTTGATGGTATTATATTTGATTTAGGTTTTTCATCACCTCAAATAGATGATGAAAAAAGAGGATTTTCATTTATGCATGATGGTCCATTAGATATGAGAATGTCTAGTGAAGGAAAAAGTGCAAAAGACATAATAAATGAATATAGTGAAAATGAACTAGCAGAAATATTTTTTAAATATGGTGAAGAGAAGTTAAGTAGAGTAATTGCCAAAAATATAAAAAAAGAAAGTAAGGATATTTCAAGTACTTTAGAACTAGTAGAAGTAATAAAAAATGCTACTGGTGCCAACTACTTTTATAAAAATCATCCTGAAAGAAAAATATTTCAAGCATTAAGAATTGAAGTTAATGAAGAATTAACAGTATTAGAAAGCATTCTTCCAAAAGCTATAAAAAGACTTAAAAAAGGTGGAAGAATAGCAGTTATAACATTTCATTCTCTAGAAGATAGAATTGTTAAAAACATATTTAAAAAATATAGTGATATTGATCCACTTGTTAAAGGTTTAAAAGATATACCTGAAGAATACAAACCATTAATAAAGTTAGTAAATAAAAAACCAATACTTCCAAGCCAAAAAGAATTAGAAGAAAATTCAAGAAGTAGAAGTGCAAAATTAAGAATAATCGAAAGGATATGATAAGATGACAAAAAAGAGTAAAAAGGTAAAATTGTTAAAAGGAGAAAAAATGATGTATGCATTATTAGTTTTCTTACTTTTAGTAATTCCAATATTTAATGTTTTTACTTCGTCTTTATTATCTGAAACAAATAATGAAGTAGAAAAAATTACTAAAAATATTGAGCGTCAAGAACTAGTAAATCAAGGCCTTTCAATGCAAATAGATGAATTAGCTAGCCTAGAAAATATTCAATCTATTGCAGAAAATCATGGATTATCGTATAATAATAGTAATATTAAATCAGTCGGAGAATAAGAGGAGATAATAGTATGAAAAAAAGAGTAACAATTAAAATATCAAAGTTTATTATTTTAGTTGTTGCTTTTTTATTTGTGGCTATAATATGTAAATTATCATATGTCGTTTTAAGCGATAAAGTAGATGGAATAAATTTAAAAGACAAATCAGCAAGTATAAGTACCGTTAAAAAAACACTTTATGCTAATCGAGGAAATATATATGATATTAATGGTGAAGAATTAGCAAGTACAGTTAATTCCTATACAGTAATAGCATATTTAAATTCTAATAAAACTAATGTTTCGGATAAAGAAAAAACTGCTAAAGAATTAGCACCAATATTAAATATGACTGAAGAAAAGTTAATAGAACTTTTAAATAAAAAGTTATATCAAGTAGAATTAAGACCTGGAGGCTATGGAATAACTGAAGTAGTAAAAGCTAGAATTGAAAAGTTAGAGTTACCTGGCATAGATTTTATTAAGAATTCTAAGAAAAGATATTATAATAAATCGACATTTGCATCATATATTATAGGTTATGCAAAAGTATTAGATGATGGAAAAATATCTGGTGAACTAGGTATTGAAGGTTATTATGATGATATATTATCCGGTACAAATGGATATACAAAATATTTAAAATATACTTCAAGTAACTATAAGATTCCTAATACTAATGAAGATACTAAAAAAGCTAAAGACGGTTCTGATATATATTTAACAATTGACAGTAGTATTCAACTTATTGCCGAAAAAGCAGTATCCAGCATGAAAGAAAAATTTAATACTGACTGGGCAGTATTTACAGTAATGGATGCTAAAACTGGAGCAATCGTAGCAAGTGCCACAAATCCAAACTTTAACCCAAATGATACAAATACAATTAAAGAATATATGAATCCCTTACTAAGTTATCAATATGAACCAGGATCAGTTATGAAGGTATTTTCTTTCGCATCATCAATGGAAGAAGGAAAATATGATGGGGAAGAAACATTTAAATCAGGTTCATATACATTGGATGATGGCACCGTTATTCGTGACTCTGAAAGAAAAGGCTGGGGAACAATTTCTTTTGATGAAGGTTTTGCCAGATCTTCAAATGTTGCAGCCACAACTCTTGCTTTACGACTTGGTGTAGATAAATTATCAGAATACTATAATAACTTAGGTTTTGGTAAAAAAACAGGAATAGAGTTATCTAATGAAGCCATTGGTGATATTGAAATGGTTTATCAATCAGAACTTGCAACAGCATCTTTTGGTCAAGGAGTTAGTGTAACAGCTATTCAAATGCTTCAAGCTCTAAGTGCTATGACTAATGATGGAACAGTAATAAAACCATATATCGTAGATAAAGTTGTAGACCAAAACGGAAATATAACTTATCAAGGAAAAAGACAAGTAGTAAAAAAAGTATATTCAACTAATACAGTAAATAAAATGCATGAAATAATGAAAAAAGTAATTGATATAAATAAGTATTGGCAAGTTAATAATGTAAGCATAATGGGTAAAACCGGAACAGCTCAAATTGCATCACCTAAAGGTGGTTACTTAACTGGGACTTATGATTACATTAAATCATTCGCAGGTATTTTTCCAGCTGATGATCCAAAATATATTGTTTATGTAGCGGGTAAAAAACCTGAAACAAATTTAGGATCATGGGCTAAAGTTATTACAACAGCAATTGAAGAAATTGCAAGCTACGCTAAACTTACTGAATCTAAAAGCGATGCTGACCCTTCAAAAATCATCACACTAGATAATTATATAAGTAAATACCTAGATACAACTTTAGAAGAATTAAAAAATAAAAAAATAGATGTTATTATATTAGGCAATGGAAAATATATTATTAATCAATATCCTTTAAAAAATAAAACACTTTTATCAGGTGAAAAATTATTTCTTCTAACAAATGATAAAGAAATAAAGATGGAAAACTTAAAAGGGTGGAGTCTAAGTGAAGTAAAAACTTATTGTAATTTAATAGGTTTAAAATTAGAATATAATGGTTATGGCTATGTAATAAATCAAAGTATTGAAGAAAATGCTATATTAGATGTAAATAATATGACATTAACTATTGAATTAGAAAAATAAAAAAGATCTCAAATTGGGATCTTTTAATCATTTTGATGTCTTTCTAAAAATTTTTCTAAAGCCATATTAAATTCATTTCTATCATTTAAACCAACCAAATATTCATTACCATTTATAGTATTCATTTTTCTTATACAAAATGATGCGATATCGTTTTCATTTGACAAATAAATATATTTTACTCCATCAATTTCAAATTCATCAGTTACAATATAGTCTAAGCCATCATCTAATGTAATTGTTTCTAATTCTTCGCTCATCTTGAACCTCCATCTCTAGAACCATTTAATTGATCTAATAAATCATTTATTTTTTCTTGACTAATATCTTCTTTAGCATATTCTTTAATAACTTTTTCCATGATAGTTTCATATTCATCTAAAGTAATACTTTTACTATCTAAATATTCTTGAAAAGAACTATGTAGTGCTGATCTTATTTCATCTTCTGTATATTTCTCTGGTTCATCCGCGATTAATCTAGACATTTTTGAGAATAATTCATTCATATGTTCAGTTTTATCATATTCATTCAAGGCTCTAAAACATCCATATATTCTTGTATCAATATCATACTCTTTATTATTATTTAATACATCACTAGCCATTTTGTTCATATCATACCACCAGTAAGGTCTTTGTTCAGCATGATTATAACCATCAACTGATGTGTTTTGGCTAACAGCTGTTGCTAAAGCGTCTTTAATTTCATTAGCATTTTCTCCAACTTCCATAGCTTGTTTTAATTCGTGAATACCAACTGTTAAACCAGCCCCTAAAGCAACCATAATAATTATTTTTTTGCCAATGTCTTTAATACCAGCAGGTTTTCTTTTTTTATTTCTCAAATTTTTAACCGGAGGTCTTTCTACACTAAGTCTATAAGCCTCATCATCTCGAGCAATTCTCTCATTAATTTTATTTATAGATTCTCTTCGTGTTCCATCACTATTAAACATTTTACTAACTGTATAATCTAAATCATTTATATTTGCACCCATCATTATACCTTCTTCCTATTATTATTTTAACCTAAAAAAGAAATAATGGCAATAATTTTTTAAAAATTTTACAAGTCTTATTGCAATGTAATTTTTATTTTGGTATAATTTATAAAGAATAGGTTGGTGAGACGAATTGTGAGCTTAAGTGTTATAGATAAGTATGTGGTAAAAAAAGAAAAAGACTTACTTGAGTACGCAAAGATACTAGAATCGATAATTAGTATTGATAATAATAAAATGTGGCAAACCAAAAAAGAATTTGTGAGTTTTGCTAAAGAAATAATTGAAATATATGGAGATGCTTATTATTTTCAAAATAATAAACATAAAGACAATCCTATAGAATATTCCAATGACAATATAAATTTTATATTAAAAGCAATTATTGAATATTACAGATTACATGACAAAATGAATTTGATAAATACTTTAAAAAACGAAACTTTTTTATTGTCAGTAATAATTTGTACTGCATGTTATGTAGATTTTGCTTGTAATGTTGTAGATGGTGACTATCAAGACACTAAAAATAAATTTAAATATTTATTAGGTTACTTAAGAAAAACCAAATTATTAATAGTAAAAGATAACAAGTATTTTATAAATGATTTATTTGAAGCAATAAAGAAAAATTGTGTTGAAGATAAGAAAATAATTGAAGGATTTAACAATCCAAATTATCGAAATGAATATAAAATGATTAGTAATAATCCAATATATTATGAAGTTAAATTTAGTTATGAAATACCAGGTATAGAAGAATTTGATGAATCTTTAGTAAAAGGTGTATTAAAGGATTATGAAAATAAAATTAAAGAAATATCATATGACATATTAGCAAGTAAAGTACTTGAAGAACTAATAAGTAATAAAGAAATGGATAAATATGTTATTAAAATAGATAAAGGATTAAAAAAAGCTGGATTATTAAGATTATTTGATAATAAGTATCTAAAAGAATTTGTTAAGATATTAGTTCCGTATGAAGAAGAAATAAAATATCAAAATCTTATTAAAGATTATAAAGAAATTGGTATGAATTTTATATATAAATATGATAGTAATGAAAATGTTAATCCTACAATGTTTGTAAATGATATGGAGTTATTAGTAAATAAAGAATTTATAAATAATAACTTAGATAATCAAATTAGTTTTGATAAAATGAATATTAAATTAGTTGTAAAGAATAAGGAGGAAGAATAATGAGTACATACGGGGAATTTTTTACAAAATTTATGGAACCTTTATTTGAAGGATTTGTTACAATATTTAAAGGTCTAGGCCAAGGATTATTTCAAATGTTTAATATTGTAAATTATATAACGGTAATAAACGATTATAAGAGTGATTTAACTGGGGTAGGTTTAGTAATAATGATCCTTTCCATAGTATTTTTACTTGCAATATTTGCTTTAATAGTATTCCTAATATATAGATCAATTAGAGTATATGTAAGATACAGAAGAAATGTTAAAAAAGAAGATATGTTAATTGAAGAAATTGATTCTTTAAATAATGAAATCTTTAAATTAAAAAGACAAAATGAAAAATTTAGTGAACTAACTAATGAAGCTGGTGAAATTGAATACAATGAAGATGGTACACCTAAAAATGAACTTAAAGAAGGAGAAAGCAGATTCTTCAAACTTAGTAATGTTGATACAAAATATGAAAATTCTGCACCAGAAGAAATTACTAATACATTTACACTAGAAGAGTTTTGTAACCAATTTCGAAATTATTCAGCATCAAGATTACATCTATACTATGATATAAACTTAATTAGATTATTTATAGCATCATTTGCATCAAATAAACTAATTATTCTTGAAGGTATATCTGGTACTGGGAAAACATCTTTAGCATATGCTTTTGGTAGTTTTGTAGATAATGAAACCACTGTAGCATCTGTTCAACCTTCATGGAGAGACTCAACAGAAATATTTGGATACTTCAATGAATTTACAAAGAAATTTAATGAAACTGAAATTCTAGAAAAAATGTATGAAGCTCAATACAATGATGAAGTTTACATTACATTATTAGATGAAATGAATATTTCTCGTGTTGAATACTACTTTGCCGAAATGTTATCTATTCTAGAATTACCAAATAAAAAAGACTGGGTTGTAGAATTAGTGCCAAATGTATGGCCAGATGATCCTAAGAAATTAGAAAATGGAAAATTAAAAATTCCTGAAAATATGTGGTATATAGGTACAATAAACAATGATGACTCAACATTTATGATTACTGATAAAGTTTACGATAGAGCAATGCCTATAGCAATAGATGATAAATGTGAAGTATTTGAAGCTCCAGATACAGATAAAATTAAGACAAGTTACAAACATCTAGAAGGGTTATTTGAAAAATCTAGTGAAGAACATCCAGTAAGTGAAGAAAACTTAGAAAAGATTGCCCAATTAGACAGATATGTAATAGATCACTTTAGACTTGCATTTGGTAACAGAATTGTTAAACAATTAAAAGAGTTTGTTCCAGCATTTATTGCCTGTGGTGGAGATGAAGTAGCGGGAATTGATTACTTAATTGCTCACAAAATATTAAGAAAATTTGAACAATTAAACTTAGCTTATATCAAAGATGAAATTGATGGATTAGTTAATTACTTAGAAAAACTATTTGGAACAGGAAAAACTCCAGAATGTAAAGCATATTTACTTCGTCTTAAGAAAACAATTTAGGTGATTTCTATGGATATAGTAGAATACATAAATAATATAAACAAAGATAATGCTAACAAATTTATCGCATCAACATCATCAAATATTACTGTAAAGCGTGATATTGATGCGTGTGTTAGTGACACATCTTGGATAGATATGGTGGAAGAATGTATACCATATCTTGATAATATCATAAGAAATCCAAGAAGATTCATTGTTCAAGAAGAAAATATTGTACCAATTGAAAAAGCAAAAGTTGTAACTGAAGAATCTATTAGGCATTTAGCACAACATACAAGTATGATTCAAGAAGTACAAGAAGATGGTACCGTAATACCACTTAAATTATTAAATGTATATCGTGAAGAAACTGTAGATCTTTATGAAAATAGATTTATAAAGTCACTCGTAGATAACCTATATACATTTGTAAATAACAAATTAAATGAATCTGACCAAAGAAGTTATGCAAAAGTAGAAAGTACAGTTTCTTACTCGGGTTTAATGAAGAAAAAAGGTGAAGAAGTTGAGGTAAACCTTCAACTTAAGAGTAAAAAAGATACTGAAATAGATGCCTCAAAAGATGGACATAGTCTAGAAGAAAGAATTTCACATATCAAAGATATAGTTTCAGCTTTTCGTGGTTCAACATTTATAAAGAGCTTAAAGGAATCAAGTCCAGTAAGAAGTCCAATTAGAAAGACTAATGTTATTTTAAAAGAGCAAAACTTTATTAAAGCTCTAGAATTATGGGAATATCTAGAAAAAAATAATATTAAACCAATAACAAGCATTGATAAAAGAACAGAAATTGTTAAAGATGCTGATATAAAGACAAAATATGATTTAGCATTCTTTATAGATAATGATGCTATAGATTTGAATGCAGCCTCTAATAAGAGTGAATTTAATTCCGCTATTATTAGTAAACTAGTAAATGATTTTGTTTTTACCGGAGATATAACAGAAAAAGAATTTAAAAAATTGATGGAAAAAGAATTTAAGGAAGCAAAGAAGAGAAAAGATAAAGCAACAAATGCAATTAGAAAGACAATTGAAGATTTCTTAAATGATTATAATACTAAAAAGAAAAAAATAATTTCAATAATAAAATAAGTGAGGGATAGTAATGGCCAAAGAAAAAAAGGATAATAAAGAATTTTTAAGAAATAAAGAGGTTATTAATATTAAAGATTTCATGCTTTTAAAAAGTGGTGAACAAGATAAGCTAATTGAAGAAAGTTTAAAAAATGTTTATGAAGGACATGTTGATGTAACTAAAAAGCATTTAGAAAAAGTATTAAATGTAGCTTTTGATAATAAAGATAATGAAACATATTTGCCACATAATTTATGTGTAAAAAAAGATGGCAATAAGTTAATATTTTCATTTAAAAAGAAAAATAAAGCCTTAATTATTCTTTTTCTTCTTGGTTTCTTATTCATTGCTGGATTTGCAACATTTACGGGAGTTCAATTTTTAGCCAAAGAAAAATTAAATATTGATTTAAATGGTGATGGCATTGCAGATTTAAACATTGATTTAGATGATGACGGTATTTGTGATGTTAACTGTGATACCAATGATGATAAAAATCCAGATAAAAATATAGATTATCGTGGTAATAGAAAGCCTACATTTAATGTTTTATTAAAAGATGGAACAATCTTTAACAAGATGAATCAATTAGATGAAAAAGGTGTATGTAAATTAAATTGTGATACAAATAATGATGGATGGCCAGATACCAATATAGATATTGATGGTGATGGAAAAGCAGATTTAAATATTGATATAGATAATAATGGATTACCAGATTTAAACATTGATACAAATGGAGATGGAAATCCAGATATTAATATTGATGATAATGGCGATGGTAAATGTGATAGATTATGTGCGTATGTTGCTGATAAAAAAGGCGGAATGACCATAATTGGTGGGGGAAATGTTGACATTAATACGGCAGCCTTAATAGTTACATTTGAAACTGGAGATGATGTTAACCTATCAAATCTTTATCCAGATGACCAAAATGATCCAAATGTAAATACAGAAGTACCGGATGTTAAATTTAAAATAACAAATACTACTGATCAACCATTAAAATATAATCTAGATTGGATCGAAGTAGAAAATACATTTATAAGTGGTAACTTCCAAACTAAAATTAAAAGTAATGGAGGATACAATAGTGATTGGACTTCTGCGCCAGTAACTAATAATAGATTTGGATTTAATATAGAAATACCTGCTAATTCAACACAAGATTATACAATATCATTTAGATTACATGGAACAGGATCTGAACAAAACTATGATCAAGGAAAGAAATTTAAAGGTCGAGTAGCAGTTGAATTAATCGAAGATAATAAATAAAAGGGATTTCATAAAATCTCTTTTCTAATTTAATATAAAAGGAATCATGATAATATGAAGAATAAAAAAGCAATAACATTAAGTGTAATAGCAAGTTTAATATTACTTTCATTAATAATCGGAGCAACATATGCATACTTTCAAGCAAGTGGTGGAGATGGTACA
>ENA-OOXC01000035-OOXC01000035.1-human-gut-metagenome-genome-assembly--contig:-NODE-35-length-126233-cov-7.683186_pt1 | contig 126233 bp, 113 predicted proteins | sample MGYA00241578_ERZ501325 | MGnify/ENA primary metagenome ERZ501325 (study PRJEB25962, sample SAMEA2042737) | human gut metagenome | biome: human gut; feature: human-associated habitat; material: faeces...
GAAGTTCTGATTTCATTCTTGTTCCTTTTCCTGCAGCAAGTATTACTGCTTTTAATTTTGACATTTAATCTCCTCCTTAAAATTTGCATTTTATACAAATTATCAAAAATATTTTAGCACAAAATATTTTTAATGTAAAGAAATAGTATACATAAGTAAAAAAATACTAGGATTAATTCCTAGTATTAGTATGTATTAATTATCTAATTGTATTACATCTTGAATTTCATTTCCATAAAATTTTTCCTCATCTGGAACAGGCAATGCTTCAACTTTTTTTAATTTTCTTTCAATTGTTCTAGATTTTCTTGATGCAAGTTCCATAGTAGAGGATATTTCAAGAAGCTTCTTGTTGGTTTTATCAAGTAAGTCACCAAATTTAGTAAATTCACTTCTTACCATACCTAATAGTTGCCAAACTTCGCTTGTTCGTTTTTCAATAGCAAGAGATTTAAATCCCATTTGTAAACTGTTAAGAAGTGCAACGAAAGTAGTTGGACCAGATACAGTTATCCTATACTTTTGAGCTATAAATTCACAAAGCCCAGTATTTCTTAAAACTTCGCAGTATAAACTTTCAGTAGGTAAAAACATTATACCAAAGTCTGTTGTATAGGGAGGTTCAATATATTTATCAAAAATATCTTTTGCAAATGATTTAACTGAGTTTTCTAATTTCTTTCTACATTCATTAACAAGAGATACATCACCAATATCTTGCGCATCTACAAGCCTTGAGTAATCCTCAATAGGAAATTTTGAATCAACTGGAAGCCATACAAATTCGTTATCATTTTTTCCTGGAAGTTTAATTGCAAATTCTACTAAGTCATTAGTATTTGGTTTTGTTTTAACATTTTTATCATATTGTTCATTTGTTAAAAATTGTTCTAAAATTGCACTTAATTGAACTTCGCCCCAATATCCTCTTGATTTTACGTTTGAAAAAACCTTTTTTAAGTCTCCGACACCTTGTGCAAGGTTTTGCATTTCACCAAGACCTTTATATACAGATTCAAGTCTATCGTTTACAAGTTTAAATGACTCGCCAAGCCTTTTCTCAAGAGTTCCTTGTAATTTTTCATCAACTGTTATACGCATTTTTTCAAGTTTATCGTTATTATCTCTTTGTATTTTTGACAAATTATCTTCAACAGCTTTACGAATATTATCAAGTTTTGTTTCATTAATATTTGTAAGGTTAGCAAGAGATGTTTGCTGAATATTAGCTGTTTCAGCAATTCTTGTACCAATGTTTTTATTTAGTTCCTCACGAGTTTGCATAAGCATGGAAGAAAGTTCCATTCTGAGCTCTTTAAATTCTTTGGAATTATTTTTATTTTTTTTGTTTGATATAACCATAATCATTAAAACTATAATTAAGAATATGATTATGCATAGTAAAATTAAATTTAAATTCATATATACATACCTCTTTTCAATACGAGGTAATTATATCAAACAAACATAAGTTTGTCAATTAAAAATACAAAAAAATATTATGATTTAGTTATTTGTCCTTAAAAGATTTTAATGTTGTTATTGATGAAATTAATAAAAAAATTAAATAAAAATTTAGACTTATTCATATTAGCATGCGCCTAGATTTTCTATTGTTTTTAAAATAGCTTTTTTATTATTAGAAAATTCGTTAAATAAGCTATCTAAATCTGAAAAAGGTCCTATAGGATTTCCATTTAATTTTGAAAGTTCTATAGTAAGAGAGACCACATTTTCAAAATATGCTCTGTAATAATCCATAACACCATATTTTAATTCTTCTTCAATTTTGGTATATCCAGTTTCACTTGAATATATATCCATTGCTAAATCATGTAATTTTATATTATTTTTAGATGATATACATTTATCAGGATATCCATAAATTTCACCACCTGTTGAATGGTAAGAAAAAATAGCAATTAATTTAGAATTATATTTTGGTAATCCTAAAAATAGATTAGTTAAATATTTATATAAAAATACATTTTCAGGGCAACATGGATCTAGAGGTTTTCTTCCAGGGTAGGACATAGGACTTGGAATTGTAACTGGAATGTCATTATACCTTAGTTTAGAAAATTTCCAGTCATTTCTTAAAGATTTCATTTCACAAAATTTATGCAGCGAATTAGAATTTGGATCAAATCCTAGAGCATTAGCAGCCCAAACAGGGAGAATTTTACTATTTAAATTACAATTTTTTAGTATGTTGTTTACACTTCTTATCATATTTTTATTTTCAATTAATGTGCAAGAAGTTCTAAGTATACTTTTATATAATTTATCTTTTTTTACATTTTTACTTGCTATTTTATCATCAATGTTATATGCCTCTAAGTACATTTTTGAAATTTTTTGGATTTTATCTTGACTTAAATCCTTTAAATTAAAATATACCTGTGATGATGAAATTATAAAACCTTCTGGATTTAAAAGAGGGATAAAATGAAATGTATATTGTTTTGAAAAATAGTAGTATACATTATCGTTTAGAATAAGGGTTAAAATAAATTCTAAAACAAAAAGAGAAGTTATTATCTCACATCCATGTGTGTTAGCTAATATAACAACATGTTTTGAACCTTTTCCAATACTATATGAATTAAAAGGATAACCAAAATGGCTGTAATATAAAGTGGGTTCTTTTCTTAATCTACATTCATATTTTTTATTGTTACAAAATTCATTTAGAAGATTACATATATCATTATATGATAATATAAATTTTTTCAAATATATTTTATCCACAAAATCACCTATTTAATTTTATTTTATTCAGTAAAATTTATGCAAAAATAAACACATAAGCTTAATACTTATGTGTTTAATATTCAAAAAATATATGAAAAATAAAAAAATGGTGCGGGTAAAAGGACTTGAACCTTCACGCCTCGCGGCACGAGCTTCTAAGACTCGCGTGTCTGCCAGTTTCACCATACCCGCAACAATTATAATGTTACCATATATTAATTTGTTTGTCAATAGTTTTTACAAAATGTTTAAGATTTTTTTCTTAGTGAATATAAATTACCTCATATAGTTCTTAATTATGTGTTAAAAACAATAAAATTAATTATAATTTTTTTATTCTAAATCTTTCTCTTGTAATTATTTTCCAATAGAAAATACACTAAAAATTGTCAAAAATGTATTGAATAATGTTTTAGCTTTTGATATACTAAACATATGTAGGAAAACGTTAATATACGTAAAATTGGGGTTGATATATTATGGATGAGAAATATAATCTTACTTTTCCACAACAAAATATATGGCTTGAAAATAAAATATATGGAAATAGCAAAGTAAATTTAATTACAGGAATTATCAATATAAACAAGGAATTTAATATAGAATATTGTAAAAAAGCAATAAATAATATAATAAAAAGTAATGATGCTATGAGAATACACCTATATATTAATGATAACAAGCCATATCAAAAAGTAGAAGAGTATTTATGCAGTAATATAGAAGTTATAAAAATAGAAAATGAAGAAAATAAAAATGAATATATAAACAAGTTTAAATCAGAGGATATAGATATACAAAATGATAAATTATATTCTTTTAAGATACTTGATTACGGCAATGAAAAAGGTTCGATTCTTTTAAAAATGCACCATGTTATATCTGATGCATGGAGCTATTCTAAAATTATAGACCAATTTGTAAAAAATTATGAGTCATTAGAAAAAACAGGTAATGTTATAGAAGATGAAGTACCAAGTTATATTTCATATATAAATTCAACAGAAGAGTATAAAAATAGTGAAAAATATAGAAAAGATGAAGAATTTTGGAAAGAGTATTTGGATGGAATCTCAAGTAAAATTTCAATTAAAGATAATACTAAAAAAATAGAAAATTCATCAAGTAGATATAATGTAAAGTTAAATAAAGAATTAAATGATAAAATTATAAGTTATTGTAAAAATAATAAAATTTCACCATATGTTATGTTTCTTACAGCTCTTTCTACATATATGTATAGAATAACAGAAAAAAATGATATAGTGATAGGAACTCCTTCTTTAAATAGATCAAATTTTAAAGAAAAACAAATGATTGGAATGTTTGTGTCAACTTTACCTTTAAGAGTAAAAATTGAGGAAAATATTAAATTTTTAGATTTAGCACATGAAATTGCAAAAAATACTATGAGTATGTTTAGGCATCAAAAATTTCCATATATTAAAACTTTAAAGGGTATAAGAGAAAGAAGTAACTTTAGTGATAATCTATATAGCACGATGTTATCATATCAAAATGCAAGGGTTGAATTTGAAGATAAGGAAAAGTATGATACAAAATGGTATGGGAATAATTATCAAAATGAAGACTTACAAATTCATATTTTAGATATGGATAGCACAGGTATTTTAGAAATAAATTATGATTATTTAAATGAGCTTTTTTCAATAAAAGAAATAGAATATTTGCATACTAGAATTATTGCAATAATTGAAAATGCGATTTTAGATGAAAACATTGATGTAGAAAATATAGAAATAATGTCTAAAGAGGAAAAAAATAAAATTTTGTATGAATTTAATGATACAAAAACTTATTATCCAAAAGACAAATCTGTTATAGAACTTTTTGAAGAACAGGTAAAAAAACATCCTAATGATATAGCTCTTATTTTTGAAAATGAAAAATTAACTTATGAAGAGTTAAATAATAGGGCAAATGCTGTTGCTAACTTCTTTATAGAAAATGGTGTAAGTCCAAATGATAAAATCGCTATATGTATGAAAAGAAATATTAAGCTTATAGTGACATTAATTGCAACTTTAAAATGTAGAGCAACATATATTCCAATTGATATAACATACCCAAGTGAAAGAATAAATTATATTCTTAATAATAGTGAACCAAAGATTATAATTTCAGAAAAGGAAATAAATAATGAAACAATTATTTATGCTACAGATCAAAAATTTGAAGAAATATGTGAGAAATATTCAAATAAATTAGGTAAGATAGATGTTAATCCCGAAAATATAAATTCATATATAATTTATACATCAGGTTCAACAGGAAAACCAAAAGGTGTTGTAATATCAAATAGTAATTTACTTAATTTTATAATAGGAATAAACAAAAAAGTAAATATAAAAAAGGAAGATAATGTTGTGTCTATAACAACAGTATGTTTTGATATATTTGGACTTGAAATTTGGGTGACACTATCTTACGGAGCTACTATGATATTTGCAAATGAAGTAGAGTGTGTAAGTGGAAATGAACTTAGTAGACTATGTGTAAAAAATAATGTTAATATTATTCAAACTACACCAACTAAATTAAAATTATTATTAAATGATAATAATAGTATTTTTATGAAGAAAATAAAAAAAATATTACTAGGTGGCGAAATAGTAGGAGAAGATATTGTTGAAAATTTAAATACTTTAACTAATGCAGAAATATATGATGTCTATGGTCCAAGTGAAACTACAATTTGGTCTACATTAAAGAAATTGAATGGTAAAACAGTAAATGCAGGAAAACCTATTGATAATACGTATATATATATATTAGATTCAAAAAATAGATTATTACCTATTAATATAAGTGGGCAACTTGCAATAGCAGGTGACAGTGTCTCAACGGGGTATTATAAAAATGATGAAATTACAAGAAAAAGTTTTGTATATGATAAAGATTTAGAAAAAAGAATATACCTTACAGGAGATTTGTGTAAACTTGATTTTAGTGGTGAATTATATGTCTTAGAAAGAATAGATTTACAAGTAAAAATAAATGGGCAAAGAGTAGAATTGCAAGAGATTGAAAAACAAATAAATAAATTTGATAATATTGATAATAATATTGTTTCACTTAAGGATAATAAACTTGTTTGCTTTTATACTTTAAGAAATAAGGGAAATGATATTGATAAAAATTCGATGATAAAATTCTTATACAAAAAATTACCATTATATATGGTACCAGGAATTTTTGTATTGCAAGAAACATTTCCAATGACACTAAATGGAAAAATTGATAGAAAAAAATTGTGCTCTACTTATGTAGGGGTAGAAGAAAATAGAAAGAATATTATGCCAAGTACAAAAATTCAAGATAGTATATACAAAGTTTGGCAGAAAGTTATAAAAAAGACAAATTTTGGAGTTAATGATAATTTTTTTGAACTAGGAACTGATTCACTTGATGCAATAAAAATTCAAATTGAGCTTTTAAATATTGGAATTCATATTGAATATGAAGATTTATTTAAGTATCCAACTATAATCGACTTAGAAAAAATGATTCTTGATAAAGAGCTAATTAATAAGGCTAAATACAGAAAAAATATAGAATTAATTCAAAGTAATTATGCCAATAACCAAAAATATAATGAAGTTTTAATTTCAAATTCTGATGAAAGCTATGTTCCCAAAAAAATTAAGACTAAAAATATATTGCTTACAGGTGCCACAGGTTTTTTAGGTTCTCATATATTAGATGAATTTATGAAAAATGAAACTGGTAAAATATATTGCATTGTAAGAGAAAAAAATGGTAAAGACTGTACACAAAGGTTAAGAGAAATTTTAAATTTTTATTTTGAAGATAAATACGATGATGAAATTGGTAATCGTATCATTCCAATAACTGCTGACATAACAGATTATGAAAAATTAAAAGATGGAATAAGTAAAATTATTAATGATATAAGTTTTGTAATAAATTCTGCAGCCTGTGTAAAACATCATGGTGATACTAACTTTTTTAAAAAGATAAATGTAGATAGTGCCTATGCAATAGCAAAATTATGTTATGAAAAAAATTTAAAACTAATACATATTTCAACTGTAAGTGTATCTGGAAATGCTTTTGAAACATCAAATTACAATTTAAAAAAATCTAAAGGATTTACATTTGATGAAACATGTTTTTATAAAAATCAAAATCTTGAAAATGTATATGTATGTACAAAATTTAAGGCAGAACAAATAGTTCTTGATTATATGATAAAAGGCTTACAGGCTAATATTGTAAGAATTGGAAATTTAACAAATAGGTATAGTGATTTAAAATTTCAGTATAATGCTGAAGATAACGCTTTTGCAAATAGAATAAAAACTTTAATTTCATTAAAAATATTTCCTGAAAATAACAAAGATATGTACTTAGAATTTACACCTGTTGATGTTACAGCAGAGGCAATTATAAAAATTATGCAATATTTTAATACAAGACATAATATGTTTCATTTATATGATAATAAACATGTATGTATAAAAAGATTTTTTGAGATATTAAAAAAAGAAAATATAGAAATTAAAATTGTAACACAAGAAGAATTTGCAAAGAAAATAACCCAAGTTGCTCACTCAAATAAAAGAGATATATTAGCTGGAATAATTAATGATCTTGGAAAAAATAACGAGCTAAATTATTTATCAAATATTAAAATTAAATGTGATTATACAATTTCATATTTAAAGAAGATAGGGTTTGAGTGGCCTGAAATTGAGGATAAATATATAATAAAGTATATAGAAAACATAAAATAAAGGAGGAAAAAAGTGGAAGAAATATTACTTGCCATTGCTATATTAGTAAGTATTGTACTTGTTATAGTAATGAAGTTAAATTTAAAAAGAAATAAACTTGCAAATGTAATGTCAATGCTATTTGTTTTTTTAATAATATGGTGTTTTGGACTATTATTACAAAAAGTATCAATTGCTTTTAATTTTAATATAAAACCTATATATTTTGATTACATTACATATATTGGTATATGTTTGTTATTTCCAACTTTGATAGTGCTATCTTTTTACTATAACGATAATAATATTAAATTTAATAAAAAATGGTTTCTTTTGTATATAGTTCCTATTATTTGTTTAATTATTTTATGGACAAATGATTTACATAATTTGTTTTATAAAGTTTATTCAATTAAATTTTCTGAAACTATATATGGGCCAGTTTTTTACATTAATACTATATATTCATATACTTTAGCATTTATATTTATGGTAAAAATGATAAATATATCAATAAAAAAATCAGGCTTTTTTACAAGGCAAACGGCATTAATGATAATTGGAAGTTTAATACCATTAGTTGTTAATATGTTAGGTACAGCAAGAATAATAAATATATCAATATATATAACACCAACACTATTTTGTATAACACTTATTTTTTACATGATAGCTATAATAAAATACAAAGCATTAAACATTACGCCTGTTGCGCTTGAAACAGTAACAGATACTATGTCAGACGCGTTTGTTGTTATTTCAGATGATGGAACAATAGCAGATTCTAATTTAACATTTAGAAAAACATTTTCAAAATTGGAGGAATTTTCTAAAGAAAAGAACTTATTTGAATTAATATCTAAAAATAAATTATTTGATATAAATAAACTAAAAAAAATAATTAATCAAACCAAAAAAAATGACACAATGCAAAATGTTGAATATAACTTTAGGTATAAAAATGATGAAAAGTTCTTTGAAGTAGACATTCACCCTATAAAAGCTAAAAAAAATAAAAATCAATATATTGGAACTTTACTTTTATTTAAAGATATAACACAGCATAAATTAGATATAAAAGAAATAGAAGAAAAACAAGAAATAATAGTAAAACAAGGACAACTAGTATCAATCGGTGAACTTGCAGGTGGAGTAGCACATGATATAAATACACCAATTTCAGCAATAAAGACAGGCATAACTATGTTAAGTCAAAATTCTGATAGAAATGAATCTGAAAAAGAAATTTTACAAAGAATGGATAATTGTGCAACTAAAATAATTAATATTGTAAACAGTATGAGAAATCAAATAAGAAATTTAGGTGGAACAACAAAAGTTAATTTTAAAATAAGTGAAGTCATTAATGATATTAAAGTAATAACATATCATGAGGTATGCAAAAACAAATCAGAACTCAATATTACAATAGAGGATGATTTATCTATAGAAGGCGATCCTACAAAATTGGGTCAAGTTTTAACAAATTTAGTTGTAAATGCTGCACAAGCATATGGAGATATTGGAGGAAAAATCGATGTCTCTTTATCTAGAGGACCTAATAAAATGGCTTTAATCAAAGTTAGGGATTTTGCTGGTGGATTAGATCCAACAATTAAACCATATATTTTTAAAAATATACTTACAACTAAAGGAACTTTTGGAACAGGACTTGGACTATATCTTGCATATTCAGTTATAAAAGGTGAATTTAACGGGGAAATAAGCTTTGACAGTGATGATATGGGAACGACTTTTTATATAAGTATACCAATAATGTAGATTTACTCAAATATGGGCACTTTAATTATTGACATAATTAAAGTGCTGTGCTAAAATATATTATATAAGGAGAAAGGGATTAATCAATTAAATATATTTCTATATAATTGATTATACGAGTATATTATGGATAGTAAAAAAATACCAACAAAAAAGAAACAGGAAATAGTAGAGATATCGAAAAATCTTATAGATGAAAAAGGCGTAAATAATGTTTCTATACGTGATATTGTAAAAAATGTTGGAATGGCACAAGGTTTATTCTATTATTATTTTAAAAGTAAGGAAGAAATACTGGAAATAATTATTAATGAGTATGTTGAAGCTTTCTGTATAGAACTTGAAAATAGTGTTGATGGCATTCAAATGAAATATGATAATTGGAAAGAAAAAATAGAGACAACTATTAAGATGCTTGTTAAATTATATAAAGATAATACAAGTCCACTTGAAAAGTTCAATAATAAAAAAAATAAAGATTTATATATGAGTATGGTTTATGCCACTATTGATAGACTGGCAAATTTAATTGAAAAGGTTATAACAGAAGCATTAAGTAGCGGTTTTATAAAATTAAATCATCCAAAAGAAACAGCATATGTTTTAATATATGGGATAATTGATTTAATAAATCATAAAAAAATAGTTGATGAAAAAATATTTGTAGATATAGTTTTTCAAACTCTAGGAATAGAAAATGATTAGGAGTAAGGCTCCTAATCATTTTTTGGGCATAAATTATTTATTGGACAATTAATACAATCAGGTTTCTTAGCAATGCAATATTTTCTTCCATGGTTAACAAGTATATGATTAATTTTATTCCAATAATATTTTGGTAATTTTTTCATAAGTTCCATTTCTATTTTTTCCTGTGAATCTTTATTTGAAATTCCCATTTTTCTAGTTATTCGTGTTACATGAGTATCAACAGCAATTCCAACAGTTTTATCAAAACACTCCTGCAGTATAATATTTGCAGACTTTCTACCAATTCCAGGAAGAGAAACCAGTTCATCCATAGTATCAGGAACTTTTCCATCAAAGTCACTAACAATTTTTTCACAACATCCTTTAATATTTTTTGCTTTGTTTTTATAGAAGCCACAAGGATAAATAATTTTTTCTATGTCATCTATATTTGCTTTGGAAAGACTTGAAGCATTTGGATATTTACTAAGTAGAATAGGGCAAATAACGTTAACACGTGCATCTGTGCATTGCGCTGCAAGTATTAAGGAAATAATAAGAGAAAAAGGAGAATTATAATCAAGGCCGCATTTTGCATCTTTATATACGCTTTCAAGCTTAGTAACCATTTTCATTATATCTTTTTTACTAGATTTATTATAAATTTTCATTTTGAGCATCACCATATTAAAATTCTTTCATAATATATATTAAATATTTTACAATATTTTATATTATTTGTCAAAAAGAGAGGTGTAAAAGTGTTTTGGGGTGCTTTTAGAAAAACAATAGGTTTATTTTGTCTTGCTTTTGGGGTAGGAGTAGCAATAAGTATCTTACTACCAGTATGGTGTTGGGTAACAGTAGTTGCAATAGCATTAGTAGCCCTAGGCATTTCATGGCTCTTTTGCTAAGGGAGGTATATATAATGAAAATTGTAGTCTATAAACCAGGAAAATTTATGAAACTAATACTAAAAACTATATTTAAAATCTAATGTAAAATTTTTTAAAAATATTTAGTTTTAATTTAAATCTAAAAATTAGCTGTATTTTGTGTTAAAAGGCATAATATTACAGTTAATTTTTTATATTAAAAAATTGATTTGCTCATAAATTGTCAAATTTTATAATATACTAGAATATATTGTTAATTTTAGTAGAGAGGTGTTTAATATGCATGATTTAAAAGTTTGTGTTCTTGGAACTGATGATAGAAGTAAATTTTTAAGAAAGTCGTATTTGGAGGAGTGTGGAAAACTTAATAGTTTTGAAAATGCAGATGTGATTATTGGTCCAACGCCTTTCTCAAAGGATGATGTTAAAGTAAATGGTGAGGTACTTAGCTGTGATGAGTTAATTAAAGGTTTAGAAAATTCATCTAAAGTGCTATATGCTGGTGCAATTTCAAATAATATGAAAAATAAATTAAAAAAAGCTAGTATTAAATTTTTTGATGTATTAAATCAAGAAGGAGTTTCTATTTTAAATGCTATTCCAACAGCTGAGGGAGCAATTTCAGTTGCTATGAATATGACAAATTTTACAATACATAAGTCAAATGTATTAGTAATGGGATATGGAAATATAGGAAAAATTCTTTCTAAAATGTTATATGGAATTGGTGCAAAGGTTTATTGTGAAGCAAGAAATAAAAAAGATATTGCATTTATTGAATCAATGGGATATAATAGTATAAACTTACAAGAAATTAATAATTATTTAGGTAAAATGGATATAATTTTTAATACAATTCCAAGTTTGATTTTAGATAAAGAAAGACTTAAATTGGTAAAAAAAGAATGTGCAATTATTGATCTTGCTTCAAGTCCTGGAGGAGTAGATTTTCCTGCTGCAAAAGAACTTAATTTAAATACTACATGGGCGTTGGCACTTCCTACTAAAGTTGCACCTAAAACAGCAGCTTTTTATCTAAAGAATGTTATTGATGAACTTATTGAGAAGGGATGATTTTGATGAGTGAACAAAAGGGAATTTTGATTGATGTAAAAAGTATTGTTGAAAATAAAAAATTAATTTTAAAAAAGAAAGTAAATGAATTAAAAAGAAATGGTATTGTACCAAAGCTTGCAGTAATTTTGGCAAATGATTTAGACGCTTCTAAAATCTATGTTAGAAAGAAAAGGGAAATGTGTAGTGAACTTGGAGTTGAAGAAATTGAGTATATGCTTGATAAAGATACTACTACTGAAAAAGTACTTGAGATAATTAATAGATTAAATGAGGATAATTCTGTTCATGGAATTTTAGTTCAACTTCCAGTATTTAAACATCTTGATGAAAGAAAAATTTTAGAATCAATTTCTCCTAAAAAAGATATTGATGGTTTTCATCCTTTAAATATAGGAAAATTGCTTATGGGAAAACCTGAAATTGTAGCTTGTACCCCTAGAGGGATAATGTCTATTATTGAAAGTACTGGAGTCGATCTTACATCAAAAACAGCAGTTGTTGTTGGGAGAAGTATTATTGTTGGTAAGCCTGTATCGGCTCTTCTACTAAATAAAAATGCTACTGTTATTACGTGCCATTCTAAGACTAAAAACTTGAAAAAATATACTAAAATGGCAGATGTTTTGGTTGTTGCAGCAGGAGTTCCTCATCTTATAACTAGTGATATGGTAAAGAAAAATGCAATAGTAATAGATGTTGGGATAAATAGAATTGATGGTAAAATAATAGGTGATGTTGATACAGAAAATGTTCTTAATGTTGCAAAATATCTTACTCCTGTACCTGGTGGAGTAGGAATTACAACAGTTATTTCTCTTCTTGAAAATTTAATTGATATGGCATCAAAGTAAAAAGTCGGATGAATTTCATCCGACTTTTTTCTTATTAAATACATGTTGGACATGGTGGAATGTCAAATATAAATTTTCCAGTTCCCTTAATAGAATCTAAAGAGTAAAATGTAAATTTGTACTCCTCATCTTTAAAAATGAAATTTTGCATTTTTAGAATTCTTATTCTTTCTTTTGATTTTATAATTTCATTCTGTGGGGAACTATAATATACCTCATCCCCATTATTTCCATGTAATTTTAAATACATGCAAACAATGTAATAAAGTACATTGATTCCTGAAATTCTAATAAGATTTTTAAACTCTAATTTAAAATATGGAATTTTATATATTGTAACCTCAGGAATTCCGTTAAATTCTGGAATAATGATTTTTTTATATGAATCATATTCCTTGTTATTTGTTATACACATTATATTGGCATTTTTTCCTTCTTGATTAATGAATAATTTATTTGTTTCTAAAATTTCAGCTTTTACTTGATCAAAAATTGATTTTAAAAGTTTTTCATATTCATATGTTTTCATACAATTTCTCCTTTAATAAGCCCCTAAGTTTTAAATATTAACTTAGTTAAAAATTACTTCGTAAATATATTTTACCATATTATGTAAAATTTGTAAAGTGAACTTCTAAATATTTTAATATTTTATAGTTAATTATAGGTTAATTGTGAAAGCAAAGTGAAAAGTTTAAGGTTGTTTTGTAAATTTATTGACTTAGTTTTGACAGTTTGATATAATAATCAAGTAATTTGTTTTTTATATAAGTTTAGGCCATAGGGCAGAGGAAGGATATGATGTTTGATGTTAAAGAAAATGAATTTACCAAATAAACTTACAATGCTAAGAATGCTTTTAGTCATTGTGTTTGTTGTATTTATGTGTTTACCCACAAAATTTGTATGGGCAAAATATGTTTCATTAGGAGCTTTTGTTGTAGCCTCTATTACAGATTTTTTAGATGGATATATATCAAGAAAGAAAAATTTGGTTACAAAATTTGGAAAAATAATGGATCCACTTGCTGATAAAATGTTAGTTGCCTCAGGTTTTATATTGCTTGCAACAGCAGGTGTTATACCAGCATGGATGGCGGTTATAATTGTTTTAAGAGACTTTTTTGTAACTGGTCTTAGAAACTTTGGAGCTGATAATAATAAAGATCTTGCTGCTTCATTAACAGGAAAAGTAAAGACTGTATTTCAACTTTTAGCAATTATTCTTGCTCTTGTTGGAACATATAATTTTGGTGATTTTGTAACACAATCACTAGTTATGACTCCAATTGAACTTTTAATAAATATTGGTATGAGCGTATCTGTTGCTGCAGCAGTACTTGCAACGGTTTGGTCTTTAATCGATTATATTGCAAGATTTAAAGACTCTGTTAAGGTTGATGAATAAAAATACACAGATTAAATTATATAAAAAGGTAATATGGTAATGATAGTAGTATCCTTACCACATTACTCTTTTTGTCGTTGTGCAATTTTTAAATAGGGGGATATATATGGAAAGTGAACAACTAAGTTTATTTAGTAGTGATGGAATAAAAGAAGAAATTGAAAAATTAAGAAAAGAAATAGAGTATCATAATAAAAGATATTATGATGATGATAATCCTGAAATAAGTGACTATGAGTATGATAAATTAAGTTTGAAGTTAAGAAAACTTGAAAAAGAACACCCAGAGTATGCTTTAGATTCTTCTCCTACAAAAAAAGTAGGTGGACATGTTAAGAATATTTTTTCACAGGTAAAGCATGATGTACAAATGCAAAGTTTGCAAGATGTTTTTTCATATGATGATGTAAAAGACTTTGTACGTAAAATGCAAGAAGAGTATGGAAAAGATATACAGTTTACTGTTGAGACAAAAATAGATGGTCTTTCTGTATCCCTAGAATATGAAAAAGGCAAATTGATTAGAGGTTCTACCAGAGGAGATGGCTTTGTTGGGGAGGATGTTACAGAAAATTTAAAGATGGTTGATGGTATTCCAGAACTTCTTACTACTGATGATACATTTGAAGTAAGGGGAGAGGTATACTTACCAAGAAAAGAATTTGAAAGTATTAATAATAAACTTGAAGAAGCAGGAAAACAAATACTTGCTAATCCAAGAAATGCGGCGGCTGGTACTTTAAGACAGCTTGACTCAAGACTTGTAAAGCAAAGAAATTTGAGCATTTTTGTGTTTAATCTCCAAAAAGGTAAAAAATTTAAAACTCATTCAGAAAGTATTGAGTATATAAAAAATACGGGAATAAAAACTATTGAGTATATTAAAGTGTGTGTTGGTGAAGATGAGGTATTAAATGCAATTGAAGAAATTGGAAATTTAAGAGATGGACTTCCTTATGATATAGATGGAGCTGTTGTTAAAATTAATGATCTTAAAATAAGAGAGGAAGCTGGTACTACTGTAAAAGTTCCAAAATGGGCTGTTGCATATAAATATCCTCCTGAACAAAAAGAAACAAAACTTACTAATATAAAGGTTCAAGTAGGAAGGACAGGACAAGTGACTCCAATGGCAATCCTTAATCCTGTAAGGCTTGCTGGATCTGTTATATCTAAAACTACTCTTCATAATTTTGACTATGTAAAAGAAAAAGATATAAAAATTGGAGATACAGTTGTAATTCAAAAAGCAGGAGATGTAATTCCTGAGGTAATAAGTGTAGTTAAAAGTAAAAGAACAGGAAATGAAGTAGAGTATGAAATTCCTAAAGTATGTCCTGTATGTGGCGAAGAATTAGAAAAAATAAATGATGAGGTTGCTCTTAGATGTACAAATAATGAATGCCCTGCACAAATATTTCGTTCTTTAGTACATTTTGCATCACGTGATGCAATGGATATATCAGGCCTTGGAGATGCTATAGTTGAACAATTAATTGATAATAATTTAATAAAAGACATTGCTGATATATATTATCTAAAATATGATGATGTAGTTAAACTTGATAGATTCGCACCAAAGTCAGCTAGAAACTTAATCAATGCAATTGAAAAAACGAAGAACAATTCACTTGATAAGTTGTTATTTGGCTTTGGAATGAGACATATTGGAAAGAAAGCAGCAAAGGTATTAGCAGAAAATTTTGATAATATATATATGATAAAAGATGCAAGTTTTGATGATATAAATAGTCTTGATGATTTTGGGGTTATTATGGCACAGTCTGTTGTTGATTTTTTCTCTAAGAAAGAAACTGATATGTTAATTTCTAAATTTGAAAAGGCAGGAGTAAATCTTAATGGATTAAAAAAAGAGTTGGATTCTGAAATTTTAAAAGATAAAACTTTTGTAATTACAGGTTCATTTGATAATTATTCTAGAAGTGATATAACTAAATTAATTGAAAAAAATGGTGGCAAGGTGTCAGGAAGTGTTTCTAAGAAGACAAGTTTCTTAATTGCAGGAGAAGATGCGGGTAGTAAATTAAGCAAAGCTGAGTCACTTAGTATACCTATTATTTCAGTTGAACATTTAGAAAAAATGATATTAGCATAGAATGCAAATGTATGAAAGAGGGTAAAGATATGAATCTACTTACAGAAAATTTAAAAAAAGTAGATATGTTTAATGATATTTTAGAAAGTCTAAAAAGTGAGAATAAGGCTATTTCCTTTAAAAATATAATGGATATACAAAAGGCGTATTACGTATATAGCCTAACTACTAATAATGATAAAAGTAGTATTATTGTTTGTAGCAATATACTTACAGCTAATAAAATGGTACAGGATTTAAAATTTATTTCTGAACTAGAAGTTGTATATTTTCCCGCAAAAACTGTTGTATATTATGATGTTGAAGCTCAAAGTAGAGAAAATCAAAATGATAGAATGTACGTCATGTCTAAAATAAATGATGGTACAAAAAAAATAGTTGTAACAACAATTGATTCTTTAATGCTTCCAATGAATGATAATAGTTTTAAGAATAATGAAAGTATTTTTATAAAAAAGGACGATACTATTGATTTTTCTGGTTTTGTAAAACAGTTAGATTTTCTTCGGTTATGAAAAGTCTGAAACTGTTGAAGGAAAAGGACAATTTTCGGTTCGTGGAGGAATAGTAGATGTTTTTGCAGTAGAGAGTGATATGCCAGTAAGAATTGAGCTTTTTGGGGATAGTATTGATAGTATAAGATCTTTTGATGTATTAACTCAAAGGAGTATTTCATCTATTAAGGAGATTTCTATATCTCGTGTTTCTGATATGGTAGTTACTAAAGAAATGTTAGATGATATAACAAGAAATCTTGAAAATCTTGTAGAATGTGGAGATATAAATAGTAATTTAAAAGAAAATATTAGTAAAGATATAGAGCTTATAGAAAATGGTATGCTTGATAATTTAACTGATAAATATTTTAATTTGCTAGTGAAAAATCCTTGCTTTTTAACAGATTATTTAAAAGATTATAATATTTTTATAGATGAGCCTGAAAATTGTAAGAAAAAAGCAGATAGTATTTGTTATGAAAATGCTGAGACTTTAAAAATTTTAGATGAACGTAATTATATGTATATTCCTTTTGCAAATAAATATATTTCATATGATGACGTAATAAAACATGTGTCTAAAATTACAAATATATATATGCAAAAACAGGTATTTGATAGTAGTATAAATAAAAAAAGAGTTATCTTTGACTTTAATTCAAAAGAAATGTTTTTTTATAAAAGTTCTTTTGAAACATTACTTAATGATGTAAAAGCACTTAAGAATAAAAAAATTCTCTTAGTATTTCCAAGTCAAGTACGAGTAGAACAAGTAAAAAACTACCTTTTGGATAACAATGTATCAGTTGAGGTACTTGATAATATATGGAGAGAAGATAATCTAAAAAAATCAAAGATATATATAACATATGGAATACTTTCTGGTGGATTTTATTCTAGCATACAAGATCTTGTTATTATTGCTGAACCTGTAAGTGGTACAAATGTAAAAAGAAAAGTAAAAAGAGAGTTTTCAAAAGGAACAGATATTGAAAGTTTTGAAGATTTAAAAATTGATGATTTTGTTGTACACGAAAATCATGGTATTGGTATATATAAAGGTATATCAAGTATAAATGTTCAAAATGTCGTAAAAGATTATATAAAGATAGAATATGCAAATAATGGTGCCCTATATGTCCCTATAAATCAACTTGATTTAGTTAAGAAGTATGTATGTGATGATAGTTCTAAACCTAAGATTAATTCCCTTGGAACAAAAGAGTGGGAAAAAACTAAGAAGAAAGTAACTGCTCATGTTGAAGAAATTGCAAAGGAACTTTTATCACTTTATGCAAAACGTGAAAAAAATCCAGGTTATGCTTTTTCTCCTGATACGCCATGGCAAAAAGAGTTTGAGGAGTCTTTTAAATATGATTTGACTGATGACCAAAAGCAGGCTGTATCTGAAATAAAAGAAGATATGGAATCTCCAAGAGTAATGGATAGACTACTTTGTGGTGATGTTGGTTATGGTAAGACAGAAGTTGCTCTTCGAGTTGCTTTTAAAGCTGTTATGGACAAAAAACAGGTTGCATATTTAGTTCCAACAACTGTACTTTGTTTACAACAATATCGTACTTTTAAAGAAAGAATGGAAAAGTTTGGGATAAGAGTTGAGATGCTAAGTAGGTTTAAAACAAAGAAAGAACAAACTGATATTTTAAAAGATCTAGTTGATGGTAAAATTGATGTATTAGTAGGAACTCATAGGATGCTTTCAAATGATGTGTTCTTTAAAGATCTTGGACTTTTAATAATAGATGAGGAACATAGATTTGGTGTAAAAGCTAAAGAGAGCATAAAAAAGATAAAGGAAACAGTGGATGTATTATCTATGACTGCGACACCTATTCCAAGAACACTTCATATGTCAATGGTTGGAATTAGAGGAATGAGTACGCTAAATGAACCACCACTTGAAAGGCTTCCTGTTCATACATATGTTATGGAATATAACGATACGGTGATTAAAGAGGCTATTGAAAAGGAATTATTAAGAGATGGTCAGGTATTTTACTTAAATAATAGAGTTGAAGGAATAGAAGATCTTGCAAATAAAGTTAAAAGTTTAGTGCCAAGTGCAAGAGTTGAGTATGCACATGGTCAAATGGAACCTCATCAGATTGAAGACATAATGCTAAAGTTTATAAATCATGAATTTGATGTAATAGTATGTACATCTATTTTAGAATCAGGTATAGATATACCTAATGCTAATACACTAATTGTTGAAAATGCTGATAAATTAGGACTTGCTCAACTTTATCAAATAAGGGGAAGAGTTGGACGTTCAAGTAGACTTGCATATGCATATATAACTTACCAAAAAAATAGACAAATTTCTGAGGTGGCAGAAAAAAGATTAAGAGCTATAAGAGATTTTACTGAGTTTGGAAGTGGATTTAAAATTGCACTAAGAGATTTGGAAATAAGGGGAGCAGGTAGTTTACTTGGAAAAGAACAACATGGTCACATGTTAAAGGTAGGATATGATATGTATTTATCATTACTTGAAAAAGCAGTAAACAAAGAAAAGAATAATATTAGTGAAACTCAAAATATCGAGCAGGAAATAAAAATAGATTTAGATGTTTCTGCATATATTAGTGATAGTTATATAAGTGATCCAATACAAAAAATAAATATGTATCAAAAGATTTCAGATATAAATGATAAAGATATGATGCTTGATGTTATTGATGAACTTATAGATAGATATGGTGAATTACCTAAAGAAACAGAAAATTTAATTAAAATTGTTGAGATAAGAAACCAGGCTAGAAAGCTTGGAATAACTAAAATATGTTCATTTGGTGAAATTTTAAAGATAGAGCCATATAATTTGAAAATTAAATTGACAAATTTTACGCGTAGTGATATACTAATTCGTGTACAGTTAGAGCTTGAAAAGCTTAGAAAAGAAAAGGGGAAGAGTGATGAGTAAAAAAAAGGAAATCAAAAAAAATAAGAATGTTGAAGAAGAAAAAAATAATAAAAACAAAGTAAATAATTCTAAAAAAGAAGATAGTAAAGTAGAAAAGAAAGAAGATAGCAAAGTCGAAAAAAAAGAAAAAGTATCAAAAGAAACAAAGAAAACTGATGAAAAACAAAAAGAAAAAAAAGAGAATAGTACTGAATTAAAAAAAGTTGAAAAAGTAAAAAAAGAGAAAAAGCCTGTTAGTGAAAAGGTAGTTATTATTTCAATAATTGTTGCTATTTTACTTGTAGCATTTGGAATTTTTGGCTATTATTTTTATGCAACAAGTATGCTTCCAGTTGCAACTTATGACGGAGGAAAAGTTACAAAATCTGAATATGCTATATATTACAAAACTTTCCAACCTATGCTTACTTACTTTGGGTATTCAGATGATATAATTCCTGAACAAATTGCAAATAAAGCTGCATTAGATGAAATAATTTTAAAAGAGGCTAAAAAAGAAGGAGTTACGATCCCTGAAGATAGAAAAAAAGAAATTGATGAGCAATTTCAAAATAAAGAGCAGTTATCTCAACTTGAAGAACAAAAAATAAATGCAAATCAATTAAAAGAACTATATTATGCTGATGCTATAATAAGTGCATATATTGATAAAAAGGTTGCAGATGCAAGTGATGAGGATGTTATAAACTATATAAAGGCCAAAGAAGAAAATCCTAATTTAAATTCATATGAAACAAATCATGTGTTATTTAAAACAAAAAGTGATAATGGAACAGCATTATCAGATGAAGAAAAAGCAAATAAGAAAGCTCAAGCTGAAGCTGTTTTACAAAGAGTAAAAAATGGTGAAGATATTACTACAATTGCAAAGGATTTATCTGAAGATACAGGAACTAAAGACAAAGGAGGAAGCTATACTGTATATATGGACGGTCAAACAGATGAAAGTTATGCTAACGCTGTTAAATCTATGCAAGTTGGAGATGTTGTTTTAGTTGAAAGTTCATATGGATATCATGTAATTAAACTTGCAAGTATAACAGAAAATGGAAGAGCTAAAAATGAATATGATAGAGAAAACTTTGTTAATGAAAATATAAACAAGATTAGTACAGAAAAGAACTTTAAAGTTAATTCTGATAATCTAAAAAAAGCTGTTGAACAAATTACAGGTAAATCTTCAAGTGATACTACTAACACTACATCAACAAATAGTACACAAACTACTACAACTGATAACACAACAACTGATAATAATACAACAACTGATAATAACACAACAACTGATTCTACATCTACAGGAGAATAAGGTATGATTGAAGTTATAACTAGTAAGTCTAATGAAAAAGCTAAGTTTATAAGAAGTCTAAATGATAAAAAAGGAAGACAAAAAAATGGTTGCTTTTACTTAGAAGGAATTAAAGTTGTAAATGAGGTTATAGAAAGAAGAGGAGCGATAAACTTAAGGTTTATCGCTTATTCTGAAGAAATACTTATTAATGTCAATGGTGGAAAAGAAATTTTAAATAAAATTAAAAAAATACAAAATAAAATATCTTTTTCTAAAGATGTATTTAATACATTAACAGATACCAAAACGCCTCAAGGTATTCTTGCTGTACTTGAATTTAAAAATGAATTAGAATTTTTAAATGATGAGAATATTTTAGTTCTAGACAAGGTTCAGGATTTAGGAAACTTAGGAACTATTATTAGGAGTGCAGATGCATTTGGAATAAAACAAATTATATGTACTTCGGGAACTGCAGATGTTTATTCACCTAAGGTACTTAGGTCAACTATGGGATCTATTTTAAGGGAAAAAATTACATATATTGATAATTTAAAAAAATTAGAAGAACTGAAAAATTATGGCTTTTCTATTGTTGGAACAACATTAAATGAAAAAAGTATTTCAATTGAAAAATTTGATTTTTCAAAAAAAAGCATTTTTGTTATGGGAAATGAAGCAAATGGAATAAGTAAGGAAATAGAAAAAATATGTGATTATTTTATAAAAATTCCTATGACGGGAAACGCTGAGTCTTTAAATGTTGGTGTTGCTACTTCTATAATTTTATATAAACAATTTAAAAAATAAATGTATAAAAATTTAAAAAATTCATATTATAATATTAAGTATATCATTTTCTCTTTGATATACGTTAAATATTATTATATTTGTATAACACAGGTACGTTTTAAATGGTGCCTGTGTAATTTATTTTAATGTATATATTTTTTAAAATTGCACAATATATAATTAGACAATTTAATTTGTTTTGTTAGGAGGTATCTTATGAAAGCGTTAAATTATATAGCCTTAATTCTTATAGTAATTGGTGCATTAAATTGGGCATTGATTGGGCTATTTCAATTTGACCTTGTAGGTGCAATTTTTGGAGGTATGACATCAATGTTAAGCAGAATAATATTTACAATTGTTGGGCTTGCAGGTCTTTGGTCACTTACATTCTTTGGAAGATTAGATGAAGAATAAGGTTAAAAATTAATTTTTATAAAAATACAGCATTTACTTTCTTTGTAATATGCTGTATTTTATATATATAAATTTATTTTTAATTTATATTTTAATTTATATTAATATTAATATTAATATTATTATTTTTTCTTAAGGAAATCAAGTATAAGGGAATTTATTTGTTTATCATCAGTTTCAATTTTCTCATTGTGATTATATATATTAGATATACCAGGTATTATTGTATCTAATTCTTTAATTTTTTCTATAGTTTTATCATTTGGAAATATTATACTCCATATATTTTTTCCATTGCCACTTCCTAAAATAACACTTGCACTATCATATGTACCACTATACATTTGAGTTTGCATATTGTCTTTTTTATCATATGATATTTTTCCAATTTTAATACTTGAGGTATAGTTTTTATCATTTTCACATATTGTGCTATTTGCAATTTGTAAAATTTCATCCTTATTTTTCTCTATTTCATTTTTTAATTCATTTTTATCATTTATATTAAAACTTGATATGTATTCTTTTATTTTTGACTCTGCTTTTAGTTTTATTATTTGATCTTCAATACTATTACTGTTTGCAATTACATGTAACCTAAAAATATCTTTTGATATAAATTTTGTTTTATATATATTAAAAGCAACTAATGTATTTAATAATATGAATGAAAAAATTGCTATAAAAAAAGTTATATGTTTTTGTTTCATGTTATCACCTGCAATTATTATTAGTAATTAATACATATAAATACATGATTTTTTTGTCTAGTATTGACTAATAAAAATAGAATTTGTCAAAGCAAAAATTATGTCGAATTGCGTGCTTAAAATTCAACAAAATAAAGCAAAAATAGATAAAATTAGAAATTGACTTTAATAAATCTTGGTGATAAAATTAAGCTATAAGGGGGAATACAAAAGATGAAAAAAATTAAATTATGTTGTTTTACAGTAAACTCAACTCATTCATATATCATTGCAAATAATTTTATAGATAGTGAGCTTGAAAATGTTAAAGTAATATATATTAATGAAAAAAGTGAAAAGAGTGAAAGAAGAAAGATAAAAAATATAATAAGTAGGTTTTATAAAAAGATGAATGATAAGGTGTTTTATACAGAATGGTTAAATGAGAAGATTATAAATGACTATGAATATGAAAGATTTGTTTTTGTTGTAAATGGTAAGGAAGAATTTATATCTAAGGTTAATAAGTATTTAGAACTTAATGAAAGTGATGGATATATAATAAATTGTTATGATATTTTTGATATTAAGGAAGATGTTAACAATATTATACAAAGGCATGACTTTTATATAAATACAACAGGTGTAGTCAGAAAGAAAGTTATAAAGTAAAAATCTATATATTATATTTTAGTTGACAAAAAAAGAACATATTGATATAATGTTTAGGTAAGAGTATGCCTAAGTTTTTAAATGAGCGGTATAGAGGTGATATTGCACCTTACACAGATGTAGGAAAATCCTACGGAGGAGTCTTATTTTGTATAAGGGCCTTCGTGGGATTTTTTAGGAGGAATTAAAATGAAATATTATAGAAAAGTTACAGGAAAAAATGTATATCTTTCTCCAATGAATATTCAAGATGTAGATAAATATGTAGAGTGGTTTAATGACTTAGATATAACAGATAGATTAAATCAGAGTGCTAACGTTTGTAATGAATATACTGAGAAAGAATGGATAGAAAAAACTCTTTTAAAATCAAGTAGTAATTTTGCAATAGTTAAAACTGAGGATGATACGCTGATTGGAAATTGTGGACTTAACAAAGTTGATCATATTTCAAGAAAGGCAACTATTGGAATTTTTATAGGCGATAAAGATAATAGATGTAAAGGGTATGGTAGTGAAGCTTTGACGCTTTTACTAGATTTTGGCTTTAAATATTTAAATTTAAATAATATTGATTTACAAGTTTTTGATTTTAATAAAAATGCAATAGCTTGTTATAAAAAAGTAGGATTTAAAGAATATGGAAGAAGACATGAAGCATATTATTGTAATGGTAAGTATCATGATGTCATTTTTATGGAAATTTTAAGAAAAGAATATTTAGAAGAAAGTGAACATTAATATAAAGGAAAGGAATTAATCAATAAAAATATTTAATTAATATTTTTGTAAGATTAATAATATGTATTATATGAAAATAAAATATGCAAATAATCCACAGCCCAAAAAAATATTGGACTGTAAATTTAAAAGTATCAGAGTTGATGATGAAAAATTTAATGGATATATATCTTTAATTGACGTTACAAAAGCAAAAGGTGTGTCCATAGTTCCAAGGAATAATGGAAAGAGTGAAAAGATCTTTGATAATTATTATAAATGGCTACTTCTTTATCCTATTGGTAAGGGATATACAATTACTGCAATGTATAATGAAAAATGTGAGTTAATAGAATTTTATTTTGATATGGCAGATAATATATCAATAACAAAGGATAATATACCATATATGCATGATCTGTTTTTAGATGTAGTTGTAACAAAAGAAAATGAGATATATGTATTAGATCAAGATGAGTTATATTTGGCACTTCAAAATCATGATATTACTCCTAAACAGTATGTTGAAGTGAATAAAACTTCAGAATATATTATATCTAAGTATAGTAAAAAAGAAAATTTTTTAGAGTTAAAAGAGTATTGCAGTTATTATTTAAATTTTTTATTAAACTTAATCAATGAAGTTGACAATACTAAAGTTTAGTTGTATAATTTTAGCATAAGTTATATTAAAGCCTATGACAAAGCAAAGTAGGTAGAGATAAATACATTAAAGAGAATACAAACCTTGGCTGTAAGTTTGTATATGTAGCTTTACTGAAATTTCACTTTTGAGGTCTTTTTTTGAAATAATAGTAGGAAAAAGCAGGTAAGCCTGTTATAGCTGTATTAAGAGCATTTAATTTTATTAAATGAATTTAGGTGGTAACGCGGAATAACAAAGTCATTTCGTCCTATATATATATGGACGAAGTGGCTTTTTTTAGGAGGAGTAAATATGATAGATAAAATTAAACAAATCGAAATTTCTGCAAAAGAAAAGATAAATGCTGCAAAAAATAGTAACGAAATTGAAGAATTAAGAGTGGCTTTCCTTGGAAAGAAGGGAAAAGTTGTTGAAGTACTTAAAAATTTAAAAAATGTTGAAGCTGATAAAAGAAAAGAAGTGGCCTCATTTGCAAATAATGTAAAAAGTAAAATAGAAGAAGAAATTGAGAATAAAAAGGCAAGTATAAAGGAAAAAGAATACAATGATAAAATAAATAGTGCTAAAAGAATAGATCTAAGCATGCCAACTGATTTAAAACTTGGTTCACTTCACCCTATAACTGTTGTTCAAAGGGAACTTGAAGATATATTTAAAAGTATGGGATTTACCGTAGAAGATGGAAATGAAGTTGAAACAGAATATAACAACTTTGAGGCAGTAAATGTACCAAAGCATCATCCAGCACGTGATATGCAAGATACTTTTTGGCTAGAAAATGGACAACTACTAAAGACTCAAACATCAGCTGCACAAAATAAAATTATGAAAAAATATGGTGCACCTTTAAAAGCAATATTTCCTGGTAGATGTTTTAGAAATGAAGAATTAGATGCATCTCATGAAAATACTTTCTTTCAAATGGAAGGAATGATGGTAGATAAGGACGTATCTATTGCTAATCTTATATACTTTATGAAAACACTTTTATCAGAAATATTCAAAAAAGATGTTGAGGTAAGATTAAGACCAGGATATTTTCCATTTGTTGAACCAGGATTTGAACTTGATATAAAATGTATATATTGTGGAGGAAAAGGCTGTAAGGTTTGTAAACAAGGTGGATGGATTGAACTTTGTCCATGTGGTATGATACATCCAAATGTACTTAGAATGGGAGGCATTGATCCAGAAGAATATTCAGGATTTGCATTTGGACTTGGGCTTTCTCGTCTTGCAATGATGAAATATAATATAAACGATTTAAGAATACTTAATTCGTGTGATTTAAGAGCTTTAAAACAAATAGGATTAAAATAATGGGAGGTAAATATGTTTATTTCAATTAATTGGATAAGAGATTTCGTAAACTTAGATGGAATTGATATAAAGGATTTAATATATAAATTTACAATGTCTACAGCTGAAGTTGAAGGAATTATTGAATATGGAAAAAATACAAGAGATGTAGTTGTTGCTAAAGTTTTATCTGTAGAGAATGTAGAAAATTCAAAGAAACTACATAAATTAGTTGTAGATATTGGAGATAAAAAAGTAAATTGCATTTGTGGAGCACCTAATGTAAAAGAGGGAATAAAGGTTGCATTTGCTAAAGAAGGAAGTTTAGTTAATGGTCTAAGTATAACAAAAACAACAATTGCAGGTCATGAAAGTTCTGGAATGTGTCTATCTGAAAAAGAACTTGGTATTAGTGACGATAACTCTGGAATTATGGTTTTAGATGATAAATATAACATTGGGGAAGATATTAAAAATATAATACCTATTGATGATATAATATATGAAATTGACAATAAATCCCTTACAAATAGACCAGACTTATGGGGACATTATGGGATAGCAAGGGAAATTGCTGCAATTACAAATAGAAAGCTAAAACCTTTAGAAGTAGAAAATTTAGATAAATATAACGATTTAAAAAAATTAGATATAAATATTGAAGATAGTAATCTTTGCTATAGATATACAGGACTTACTATAGACAATGTAAATAAAAAGACATCTTCATATAAAATGAAAACAAGACTTACATATTGTGGACTTAGACCTATTAGTCTTTTAGTTGATATGACAAACTATATTATGCTTGAACTTGGTCAACCAATGCATGCTTTTGATAAAGAATTTATTAAGAAAATAAATGTAAAAGCACTAAAAAATGATGAAGAGTTTGTTACACTTGATGGAAATAAAAGGAGTTTAAAACAGGGAACTCTTATGATATATAACGAAAACAAACCAGTAGCTATTGCAGGAGTTATGGGTGGAGAAAATACACAGATTACTGATGCAACTACTTCATTATTCTTAGAATCTGCAAACTTTAATGCTGTAAGTGTAAGAAAAACAGCAAGTGCTATAGCTTTAAGAACAGATGCTAGTGCAAGATATGAAAAAACTCTTGATCCAGAACTTACAAAGCTTGCAATAGAAAGATTTGTAAAAGTACTAAAAGATGAAGATGATGATATTAAAGTGTCTTCAAGCCTTTCTGATGTATATGTAAATAAATATCCTGTAATCACTATAGACATTTCAAGAGAATATATTAACAAAAAAATTGGCGTTAATTTCTCAGATGAAATGATAGAAAAAGTTCTTACATCTTTATACTTTAAAATTATTGAAAATAAAAATGGAAACTTTAAGATTGAAGTACCAAGTTTTAGAGCAACAAAGGATGTTTCTGGTAAGGCTGATATTATAGAAGAAATTTCAAGAATATATGGATACGATAATATTGTTCCACAAACAAATTTATGGAAGGTTGAACCTGTAAAAGAAGATAGTTTAAGAGAACTAGAATATAATATTAAAACTTTACTTGCACAAAAGTATGGAATGTCAGAGGTTCACAGTTATGTATGGTATGATACTAAATTAAATAGTGAGCTTGGTATAGAGGTACATGATAATTTAAAAATAGTAAATGGACTTAGTAAATTAGATAGTACTTTAAGATATAATATGGTTCCAACTATGTTATACGCTATATACAAAAATATTAAAAACTTTGATGAAATAGGCGTGTTTGAAATTGGTAGGACCTTTGACTACAAGGAAAAAGGAAAAGACTGTGTAGAGAATAAAGTTTTAGGAATAGGAAAATCAAGTATTTCAAAAACCGAAGAAGAATTAATGTTTGAAGTAAAATCAATGATAGAAAATATTTCAAATATAAATAAACACGTAAGTTTGAGCTATGTATGTAACTCTAAATTTGATGATAATTTTATACATCCAGTAAATTCATATGAAGTAAAGTATGGAGATGAATGTTTAGGATATATCTCAGTTTTAAATCCAAGAATTAAAGATGCTATAAATAAAAAATCAAATATTGTTGTAGCCCAGATTAATATTGATATGTTAGATAAAATAAAATATTTAGATATACAATATGAAGAAATAAGTAAATATCAAACAGTTGATTTTGATTTATCTATTATAGTTGATAAAAATGTTTCATATTTTGAAATCGAAAAAGTAATAAAAGATGCAAATATGCAATATTTGAAATCATATAGTTTAATTGATGTATATGAAAACGAAGAAAAATTAAAGGATAAGAAAAATATAACTATAAGATTTAATATTGGTTCTAGTGATAAAACTCTTACTAAAGAAGAAATTGATGAAGAAAGAATAAAATTAATTACAAATCTTGGAAAATATAATATGAATATTAATGGATAATAACAACAAACAGTCAAAATTACAATTTGTAACTTTGACTGTTTGTTAGTTGTATTATTATAATTTAATTAGAAGTTGGTCTTCCAATATAATTTAGTTCGACAATACCATTTTTTTCTGATATTATAGTGCAATAACTTAGTATCAACTCTCTTACTCTTTCTTTTGGGTAGAATCCTTTGTTGTATGGGGAATCGTCAAATGAAATTTCAGTGTTCATAAGTTTTGTGATATCATGTTCTGCAATTGCAATTAATATCATTTCTGCTACAAATTCTTCAACTTCATACTTTCCAAATTTTGGTACGTAGTTGCATGTAAAATTCGATAAGCTTGAAATTGCAATATTTTGTATATGTTTAGGACATTGCAATTTGTAAGTAGTACTGTCTATGGAATCAATCTGAGTATGATAAGATATAATTCCTTTTGTTCCTTTTGCTAAATAATAATTAAACATAAAAGGCTCCTTCTTAAATTATATAGTAGGTTTATGTATTCTTGTGAAGTTATTATATCATATTTGTCAATAGTAAATAAAAACGGATATATTATATTTAAAAAAATTGTTATTTACAAAATTATGAAGTGGATAAGGAAAGGTTTAATTTAGAATAATAATAAAAAATATTTAGTATAATTTTTTTATTTTTCTTCTTGATTTAATTTTTTCTTTATGGTATAACAAATATGTCGAAATTTGGAGGGAGAATTGATATGGAAATAAACGAAGAAAAAAGAATGAAATTTATGGAAAATGCAGGAAAAAGAGTAAACAAAGTAATGCATGATATACAAATCTTAGAACCAATGTCAAGAAGTAGTGTGTATGATTTTACTAAAGAAGATGTTGAAGAAATGTTTTTTGCAATGCAAGAATCTTTAGATAATGCAAAAGCAGAATTTAACAAAAAATTTGAAGAAAAATCAAGAGCTGAAAAGAAGGTATTTTCATTCGGAAGTACGTCTATGCCTAAATCTCAAGTTGAAGAAAGTGTAGAAGAAACAACTGAAGAATTAAGTAATGAATAAATTTTGTAGAAAGGTCGCTTTAATTTATGGCGGCTTTTTTCTTTTTCCTCGAATTTTAACATACAAAAAAATATATAAACTTAGCGCTATCAGTGCATTTTACCTTGACTTATTTATCTATTTAAAGTATAATAAAGAGGAAATTTTAATTGAATGGAGGAGATAAAATGAGTGTTTCAAAAGAAGAAGTAAAACATCTTGCAAAATTATCAAGATTAGAATTTGATGATAAACAACTTGATAAAATAACAAATGATTTATCAAGTATAGTTGAGTTTGCAAATCAGCTATCAAAAGTTGATGTAGAGGGAGTAAAACCTACTGCACATATTTTGGATATAAAAAATGTATTTAGAGAGGATAATGTAGAAAAATCTTATGATAGAGAATTGATATTAAAAAATGCACCAGAAAAAGAAGCTGGATGTGTAAGTGTACCTCAAACTGTAGAATAGGAGTGATAAAATGGAACTATATAGTAAAACTTTAAGTAGTATAGCAAGTGATATAAAAGAAAAAAAAGTAACTATCAAAGAAGTGTTAGATAGTGTATATAAAAGAATTGAAGAAGTTGAACCAAAAGTTGGAGCATATATAACTTTAACAAAGACACAAGCATATGAAAGAGCTGATAAGCTTCAAAAAAGATTGGATAATGGAGAAGATATCGGTATACTTGGTGGAGTACCAATTGCAATAAAAGATAACATATGTACTGAAAATGTTAAAACTACATGTGCTTCAAGAATGTTAGAAAATTTTGTACCAATATATAATGCAACAGTTATCGAAAAACTAGAAGAAGCTGGGGCAATTATGCTTGGTAAAACAAATATGGATGAATTTGCAATGGGATCATCTACAGAAACTTCATACATTAAAAAGACTGCTAATCCATGGGATGTAAATAGAGTACCAGGTGGATCAAGTGGTGGTAGTGCTGCAGCAGTATCTGCTGATATGGCTTATGCTGCTTTAGGTTCAGATACAGGTGGATCTATAAGACAACCAGCATCATATTGTAGTGTTGTAGGTTTAAAACCAACTTACGGATTAATATCAAGATATGGGTTAATTGCTTTTGCATCATCTCTTGATCAAATAGGACCTTTTGCAAAAACTGTTGAGGATGCAGCATTAATGCTAAATGTAATAGCAGGACATGATAGTAAAGATACTACATCTGCTGATTTAGAAAAGAAAGATTATACAAAAGCTTTAGTAAATAGTGTAAAAGGAATGAATATAGCTGTTCCATCAGATTTTGTAAATGATGGAATAAATGAAGATGTAAAAAGAGCATATGATACATCTATAAAAACATTAGAAGATTTAGGAGCTAATATTGTAGATGTAAAACTTGAATATGCAAAATATTCTCTTGCAACATACTACATTATAGCTACAGCTGAAGCATCATCAAATCTTGGAAGATATGATGGAATAAGATACGGACACAGAGCAAAAGAATTTTCTGATTTAATTGATTTATATACAAAATCAAGAACTGAAGGTTTTGGTGATGAAGTAAAAAGAAGAATTATGCTAGGTACATATGTATTATCATCAGGCTATTACGATGCATATTACAAACGTGCACAACAAGTAAGAACGCTTATAGTAAATGACTTCAAAAAAGCGTTTGAAAGTTGTGATGTAATAATGATACCTACAGCACCTAATACATCATTTAAAATGGGTGAACACTCAACTAACCCACTTGAAATGTATTTGGAAGATATATTTACAGTGCCAGTAAATATTGCAGGATTACCAGCAATATCTGTGCCTGGTGGATTTGCATCAAATAATATGCCAATTGGTTTACAATTTATTGCAAAATCATTTGATGAAGAAAAATTGCTTCAAGTTGCATATACATATGAGCAAAATACACAGTTTCATGATAAAAAACCTAATATTTAGGAAGGGGATAATATGTTACAATCAAAACTTATAGCAAATACAAAAAAAGAATGGCCAAGTGAAGCTTTAGTAAAATCACATGGACTTTTGATAAAGGGTGGATATATAAAGCAAATGGCAAGTGGAATTTATACACTTTTGCCACTTGCAAAAAGGGTTACATCTAAAATAGAAAATATAATAAGAGAAGAAATGAATAATATTGACTCTCAAGAAATACTTATGCCACTTGTAGCTACAAAAAAGCTATGGGATATGTCAGGAAGGTATGATAGTGTCGGTTCTGAACTTTTAAGATTTAAAGATAGAAATGATGTTGATATGGTACTTTCAATGACACATGAGGAAGCAACTGTATTTTCACTTTTAAATGAGGCAACGTCTTATCAAAAATATCCATTTAGTGTTTATCAAATTCAAACTAAATTTAGAGATGAGGCAAGACCACGTGCAGGTCTTATCCGTGTTAGAGAATTTACAATGAAAGATGCATATTCTTTTCATACATCAGAAGAAAGCTTAAGTGAAGAATATGATAAATTCTATCATGCATATGAAAACATATATAGAAGAGTTGGTATTCCTGAAACTGTAGCTGTTGCATCTGATACTGGTATGATGGGTGGAAATGGCGCTCATGAATTTATGCTTTTATGTGATGCTGGGGAAGATAAAATTGTAATATGTAAGGATTGTGGATATAGCGCTAATATGGAAGTTGCATATACAAGTAAATATGATATTTCATCTTCTAAAGAGGAAAACCTTACTAAAATACATACTCCAGGAATAAAAACAATAGAGGCGCTTCATGAGTTTACAGGTATTGATATATCAAAAATGGGTAAAGCAGTTATTTATACAAGACTTGATACAAATGAAATTATTGTTGTGTTTATACGTGCTGATAAAGAGGTTAACGAAACAAAACTTCGTAATTTCTTAAAAGTAGATGATGAAAAATTAGTGCCAAGAAAAGAGGAGAAGGAAGATAATATAACATATGGATTTGTGGGTCCAAAAAATTTAACAAAAAATGCTATAGTTGTATTTGATAAATCATTGGAAAATGAAAATAGTCTTGTTTTTGGTGCAAATGAAGTAGACTATCACTATACTGGACTTAGTATTAAAAGGGATATTGGTGATGTAGAGTATATTGATGTTGCAAAAGTTTGTGATGATGATTATTGTCCTGTATGTAACAAAAAGTCTTTAAAAATTGAAAAAGGAATAGAAGTAGGTAATATTTTTAAACTTGGAACAAAATATACAAAAATGATGCAAATGACATATGCAGATGAAAATGAAAAAATTAACAATCCAATAATGGGTTGCTATGGAATTGGAGTTGGACGTCTAATGGCTTCAGTCCTAGAAAAAAGAGGAACAGAAAGTGCTGTAAATTGGCCTGCAAGTATTGCTCCATTTGATATTCATATTTGTCCAATTGACTATACTAAAAATGAAGAAGTAAAAGTAGAGAGTGATAAGTTATATTCTACTTTAAAAGAAAAAGGATTTGATGTTTTACTAGATGATAGGAAAAAGAGTGCAGGAGTTAAGTTTAAAGACTCAGATTTAATAGGGGCACCAATTAGAATAGTAATAAGTCCTCGTAACTTAGAAAATAAAAAAGCTGAAGTAAAAATTTCTTCTGAGGCTGAGGCAAACATTGTTTATTTAAAAGATTTAGTAAGTTATGTAACAAATAAACATGAAGAACTATTAGAGGAGGTAAAATAATGAGAGATGATTATGAAGTAGTTATTGGTCTTGAAGTTCATGCTGAACTTTCAACTAATACAAAAATATATTGTAATTGTTCAACAGAGTTTGGAGCTGATCCAAATACTCATTGTTGTCCAATTTGTACAGGAATGCCAGGAGTACTTCCTGTACTAAATAAAAAAGTTGTAGAATATGCTGTAAAAGCAGGACTTGCAACTAATTGTGAAATATCAAGATTTTCTAAACAAGATAGAAAAAATTATTTTTATCCAGATTTACCAAAAGCGTTTCAAACTTCACAATATGATTTACCATTATGTGAACATGGATATTTAGAGTTTGATGTTGATGGTTACAAGAAAAAAGTCGGAATTACAAGAATTCATATTGAAGAGGATGCCGGAAAACTTATACATGATGCATATACAGGAGCAACTTTAGTTGATATGAATAGATGTGCCGTTCCTTTAATAGAAATAGTGTCAGAACCAGACATAAGAACAGCAGATGAAGCTGTTATGTACATGCAAACTTTAAAATCAATACTTGAATATCTTGAAGTATGTGATTGTAAGATGCAAGAAGGCTCTTTAAGATGTGATGTAAACCTATCTGTAAGAAAAAAAGGAAGCACTGAATTTGGTACAAGAACAGAAACTAAGAACTTGAACTCATTTAAATCAATTAAAGATTCTATAGAATTTGAAACAAAAAGACAAATTGAAGAATTAGAAAATGGTGGAGTTATTTACCAAGAAACAAGAAGATTTGATGATGCAAAAGGTATTGGTTATGCTATGCGTACAAAAGAAGATGCAAATGACTATAGATACTTCCCAGAACCAGACCTTGCACCAATTGTTTTATCTGATGAGTATATCGAAAATATAAAAAATAACTTACCAGAGCTTCCACATATTAGAAAAGAAAGATATGTAAAAGAATACAAGCTTCCAGAATATGATGCACAGATACTTACATCTTCAAAAAATACAGCTAATTTCTTTGAAGAAGCAACAAAGATATGTAATAATCCAAAAGCAGTTTCTAACTGGATTATGGTTGATTTTACTAAAAAGTTAAATGATGATGAAATTGAAATTCAAAATTCAAAAGTAACACCGGAAAATTTAGCACATTTAGTTGAACTTATAGATAAAGGAACTATTAGTTCAAAAATTGCTAAAAAAGTATTTGATGAAATGTATGAAACAGGAAAAGATGCAAAGAAAATAGTTGAAGATAACGGTATGACTCAAATGTCTGATGAAGGAGCTATCAAAGAGATAGTTGAAAAGATTGTTGCAGCAAATCCAAAATCAGTTGAAGATTATAAAGCAGGAAAAGATAGAGCAATAGGCTTCTTAGTTGGTCAAGTTATGAAAGAAACTCATGGTAAAGCAAATCCAGGTATTGTAAATAAATTCTTACTTGAAATTTTAAATAAATAGAGTATGAGGTGGAATAAATGAAAAAAAGAAACATCATATTGATAATTATTTCTATAGTTTTAGTCATAATTATAGGTATTGCTTTAGTGATATTTTTAAATTATAACAATAGTATATCAAATAAAGATGAAAATATTTCTATTTCTTTAGATGAGCTCGATAAAAAAATAGAGCAAACTAATGAGTTTGAATTCTTAAAAATGAATGCTATAACGGATGATGAAGCTTCAGCCAAATTTTTAATTGATAAATCTAAAATTAAAAATATAATTGGAAGAGAACCTATTGTTCATACTAAATCAGGTATGTATGTTGTAATTCAAACAGATTTAGATAACATACAAGATGTAAAACTTGCACTTGAAAGTTATGGTAGTGAATATGAAGAACAGTGGAAAACTTATCTTCCAGATCAATATGAATTGGTTAAAAATAGGGAAATTGGTGTAAAAGGTAACTATGTTTATATGATTGTTTCTGAAAGCCCAGAAAAAATACTTGAATTGATAAAATAAAAGATAATTAAATCTAGTTTAGTGGTATAACTACTGACTAGATTTTTTATATATAAAAATATGACTTCCACTTGACATAATTTTAACGGTTTGGTATAATAGCACTGTAAAAAATATAAATTCTAAAGAAAATTTGGAGGAATGTTAATGTGTAAGTCAATACGTGGAGGAATTAAAGCTATAGCTGATCAGATATGTACTAATAAGCAAAAAAATGAAGAGAATTTTTTAATGGTACTCAAAAAATGTGGAAAGCTTTCAATTTATGAGAGTATATATATTATGCAAGCTGCCATTTCTAGAAAATTTTTTCAAATCATCGATAAATATGAATATGTATTTGATAGTAAAATAAATGATTTAAATATTCTATATCAAAAGGCTTTAATTCAAAGCAATCATGAAATGTTTAAATACATATTGGGTCTTGCAAAAAAGCATAAATTCAGCTTTGAAAACAAAGACTATCCCGAAAATAATAATAATGAAACATTTTTATCCATGGCATTAAAAATGTATAATTATCAAATTATAAACTATATTATGGAAGAAGTTGGGGATACATATGTGTTAAATAAAATTGAGGTATATAGACTTAAGGATTATTTAAGATATGTTAAAGTAGATAGAAAATTTATAAAATTAATGTTTAATCATCTGACGGAAGATGATAAGGTTAATCTTTATTTTGATCTACTTAACAAGTAATACTATAATAAAAACAAGTGAAATTTTTCACTTGCTTTTATTATGTCTTTTCCTAAACTTATAATAAAGTATTGAATAAACAAATGTTTTTTGATATAATTTTATTGGTGGTTATATGAGTCAAAATATAGAATTTGAATTTGATAAAAATATTCAGTATATAAAAGGTGTAGGTCCTAAAAAGGCTGAACTTTTAAATAAAATGGGAATATACAATATAAAAGATTTAATTGAATATTATCCAAGAAATTATGAAGATAGAACTAAACTTTCAAATATTATACAGTTTGTAGATGGAGAAAGTTATTTGTTTATTGGAACACTAAGCGATAGTATCCATATACAAAGAATAAGGAAAAACCTTACTATATATTCAACTTTTGTATATGATGAAACTGGAGAGTGCAAGATGACTTGGTTTAATCAAAAATATATAAATACCAAACTTCATAAAGGTGATAAATATTTATTTTATGGTAAAGCAGTAAAAAATTACGGAATGGTTTCAATGGAGTCTCCTCAAATATATAATTTAAATGATATTGATAAAATTCAAGGACTTTATCCAATATATCCTTTAACAGCAGGCATAACGCAAAATTATTTGTTTAAATTAGAAAACGATGTATTTAAGCAAAAGCCAATCATACCTGAATTTTTAAGCAATGACTTTAGAAAAAAATATGGGCTTTGTGAAATTAATTATGCTACAGAAAATGTTCATTTTCCAAAAACGTTTAATGCAGTAAATAATGCTCGTAATCGACTTATATTTGATGAATTATTTTTACTTGAACTTGCACTAATGTCTGTAAAGGAAAGTTCAGATTTAGTAAAAAAAACAAATAAATTTAAAAAAGTAGATATATCAAAATTTTTGAAATTATTACCATTTTCTTTAACAAATGCACAAAAAAGAGTGGTAGATGAAATTGAAAAAGATATGTTAAGCGATAGAGTTATGAATAGATTGATACAAGGAGATGTTGGTAGTGGAAAAACAATGGTTGCTGCAATTTCAATGTATATTGCAGTTAAAAATGGATATCAAGCCGCAATGATGGCTCCTACAACTATTCTTGCAAATCAACATTTTGATGAACTCAGTAAGTATTTTGAAAAACTTGGAATTAAATCAGATATTATTACATCAAGTACAACGAAGAAAAACAAAAGAATCATATGTGAAAAACTGTTAAATAAAGAAATAGATATAATTATTGGGACACACTCTTTAATAGAAGATGGTATAGAATTTAATAATTTAGGACTCGTTATAACTGATGAACAACATAGATTTGGAGTAAAACAAAGATTAAAATTAACAAATAAAGGAAAATCTGTGGAAACATTAGTTATGACAGCAACTCCTATTCCAAGAACACTTGCAATTATGCTTTACGGTGATCTTGATTTGTCCGTAATAGATGAAATGCCACCAGGTAGAAAACCTGTAAAAACATATGCTGTAGATGAAAGTTATGAACAAAGAATTGTTAATTTTATGAAAAAAAATATTGATGAGGGAAGACAAGCATATGTTGTATGTCCACTTGTTGAAGAAAATGAAGAATTAAATTTAAAGTCAGTTGAAAAAATTTATGAAAAATACAAAAATGAATATTTTAAAGATTATAGTGTTGCATTTATTCATGGGAAGATGAAGAATAAAGAAAAAGATGAAATAATGCAAAAATTTAAAGAAAACAAAATTAATATATTGATATCAACTACAGTAATAGAAGTTGGAATAAGTGTAAGTAATGCAACACTTATGATAATTGAAAACGCTGATAGGTTTGGTCTTGCAGCACTTCACCAGTTAAGAGGTCGTGTTGGTAGAGGACAGTTTCAATCTTATTGTATTTTAAAATCAAATAATAAATCTGTTACATCAAGAGAAAGATTAAAAATAATGGAAAAAAGTAATAGCGGATTTGATGTAGCAAGAAAAGATTTAGAATTAAGAGGCCCAGGAGATTTTTTTGGAATAAGGCAATCAGGGTTACCTGAATTTAAACTTGCAGATTTATTAAAAGATATTAAGGTTTTAGAAAATGCACAAAAAGCAGCTAAAGAATTATTAAAAGAAGATAAATATTTGGAAAAGACTGAAAATACTGCTTTAAAGAAAGAACTATATGCAAAATTTGGCGATATGCTAAAAAACTTAGGCGCTTAATTAAGTTATATTATGTAAAAATCACAAGAACTTAGAATGTTTCAAGTCCTTGTGATTTTCAAATTTTTATACTAATTTTCTGCTTATTAAATATCCTATAAAAAACAAAATTAAAACAAATATACAGATGATAAAAAATGTAAGTAGGCTTATAAAAAATGCAGTAATAGGGCTTATTTTATCTGGATCATCTTTTAGTGTTAAATTTTTATTTGTAATTTCCCTTATTTTAAATAATTTTTTAAAAGCAAATCTAGTGTTTCCAGTTAATTTTTTATAGTCTATATTTACTGTTAAGATTGATAGACTTTGAAGTATTAAGCAAATAAATAATGTGATAAAAGAAGATACTATCATTACGTTAGGTATAGATGGTTCTTTTATAATAAAAGAAATAATTACTTCTATAATATCAATATTAAATATATAAGTTATAATGTAATACCATATTAAAAAACCTAAGCTAAAACTTCCCATAGAAAAAAATGTTGGAAGTAATAAATAATAGTTTTTATATTCATAGTTATTGAATACTTTAAGCAAGAATTTTATAACTAATGATATTAAAATATATGCTATTAGAATTGTTATTAACGAAATTATAATATTAAATATATTTATGTTCATTTTGACTCTCCTATTAATATGATTATATTTTTTTACTCAAAATATGATTAATTTTGTAGAATAATGTCTATATTATATAATTTTACATGTAAAATGTCAATTGTATTTCAAAAATATGTAAACAAAAGAATAATGATATAAAAAAATCCCTTAATAAAAACCATTTAATTTTGTTGACTTGATTATTTATATGTGTTAAAATATAATCATATGTAAAGAGGTAGAGAATATGAAAATAAAGAAAAAAGAAATTATTATTTTAGTACTATTTATAATAGTTGTATCGGCGGGTGCGATATTTGTAAAAAACTGGTTTAGAGATAAAAAACAAGAAAAAGAAATACAAGCCTTGATTAATGTTGAATTTAATGGTGAGGCCGGTGGAACAGAAAATGCAGCTTCAGGTGATACACAAAAAACAGATGATAATGTAACTGTAACAGGAAATTCTATTGCTGTATTACAGATTCCATCCCAAGGTATAAAAGGAATTGTAAAAGAAGGAACTGATAATCAAACATTAAAAAATTATATAGGAATGTTTAAAGGAGCTGCTATGCCAGGTCAAGTAGGTAATTTTAGTGTTGCGGCACATAATAACATTTATACAGAAATATTTAGAAATTTAAATAAAGTAAATATAGGTGACGAGGTAAAAGTTACAACAAAAACAGCAACATATGTTTATAAAATTACATCTAAACAGACTGTAACGCCAACAAGTATAGAGGTTATAAATAATTCAGATAAAAGAGAAATAACACTTATAACTTGTAATTATAATGCAAGTGCTAGAATTGTTTTAAAGGGTGAATTAGTTCAATAAATGTATTTCAGAACATAGGTTACATAAAAATGTTGACAAAATGTAATAAAAGTAGTATAATAAAATTGTAGTAATAAAGAAGTAAACGATCTAATATATATGAAAAAAGTAGGAGGAAAAGAAGATGAAAAAAATGAAGAATTTAAGAAGTAAAATATTTGTAATTCTAGGATTATTTGCGCTTATGATAGCCGACTTAAATCCATTTTTTGTAAACGCAGGAAGAGAAAATTTAACATATAGAAATGCAGGATATCCAGCAGCAATGTTTGATAATAATTTAAATAGATATACACAATATGGAATCTCAACAGTGGGAGGAAATCAATCATACTGTATAGATTATGGATATAAAGCGCCAGCATCAGGGGCATCATTAACATATTTAAAAACAGTAAGATCAAATAAACTAGTTGCAGTAATGGCAAATGGATACCCAAATAAATCAGTGGCACAACTAGGAGCAGTAAATATAGATGCGGCATATTTAGGAACACAAATGGCAGTATGGCAAACAGTAAATGGAACATCATATACAAAAGGAAATGCCTTTGACTTAAATAAAATACAACCAGCGGCAGGGTATGAAAATGTAGTAAATAATGCAAAACAAGTAGCAGCAAAGATACTTGCAAGTGGAACGTATAATCCAACAATAAGCGTAAGTGGTGGAAAAGTAGACTATGATAGCTATGTAGAAATGAATAAAATAGGACCATTTAAGGTAAATGTAGAAGGATATAAATATACAACATTTAAAACAAGTCTTGTAAATGCACCAGAAGGATCATATGTAGTAGATAAAGATAATCACATAAGAAATGAATATAATGCAGGAGAAGAAGTATATGTACTAGTAAGTAAAACAGCAGCACCAAAGAATGTAACATTAAAAGTAACAGCAGTAGCAAATGAAAAAGTAGCAGTATTATACGGAGCAGGAAGTTCAATGCAAAACTTTGTATTTTTAGATTTCGAACAAAAAACAATAGAGGCAAGTAAACAGTTTACATGGGAAAAAAGAGAAGGAAATATAGAAATAGTAAAAGTAGACCAAAATGGAGCAAGTGTAGAGGGAGCAGAATTTAAAGTAGTAGACGAAAGTGGAAAAGAAGTAGCAAAACAAAAAACAAATAAAGAAGGAAAAATAACAATAAAAGGACTACCAGTAGGAAAATATACAGTAACAGAAATAAGTGCACCAGAAGGATATATATTAAATGCAGAAACAAAAACAGTAATAGTAAAAACAGGAGAAACAGCAACAATAAAAGCAGTAAATGAAAAAATAATAGGCGGACTAGAAATAATAAAAATAGATGAAGATACAAAAGAAAAAATAGAAGGAGTAACATTTGAAGTATATAACAGTAATAAAGAAGTAATAGGAAAAATAACAACAGGAAAAGATGGAAAAGCAGTATTAAAAATAGATAATATGGCAAATGGAACATACTATTACAAAGAAATAAGTGCACCAGACGGATATATAGTAGATAGCACAATGAAAGAATTTAAAATAACAGAAGAAAATAAAATAGCAAAAGTAACAGTAACAAACAAAAAAATAAGAGGAACACTAGAAATAACAAAACTAGATGATAGTAGAGTAGCAATAGAAGGAGTAAAATTTAACATCTTAGCAAGTGACAAAAAAACAGTAATAGAAACATTAACAACAGATAAAAGTGGATATGCAACAACAAAGAAACTAGATAAAGGAACATATTATTATCAAGAAATAGAAGTACCAGATGGATATGTAAAAGATGATGAAATCTTTGAATTCCAAATAAATAAACAAAATGAAGTAGTAAAAAGAGAAGTTATCAATAAAAAAATAACTGGTAAACTTGAAATCACAAAATTAGATGATACTAGAGTTGGAATTAAAGGAGTAAAATTTAATATCCTAGCAAACGATAAAAAGACAGTAATAGAAACATTAACCACAGATAAAACTGGTTATGCTGAAACTAAAAAATTAGATAAAGGAACATATTACTATCAAGAAGTAGAAGTACCAGATGGATATGTAAAAGATGATGAAATCTTTGAATTCCAAATTAATGAATTAAATGAAGTTGTAAAAAGAGAAGTTATCAATTACAGAGTAAAAGGAAGTCTTGAAATCTTAAAAATTGATGAAGATTCTAAAGCTCCAATTGAAGGTGTTAAATTTAATATACTAAATTCTAAAGGTAAAGTTGTAACAACAGTTACTACTGATAAAAATGGTAAAGCTGAAGTAAAAGACTTAGTAAAAGGAACATATTATTATCAAGAAATAGAAGCACCAGCTTTCTATGAATTTAACAACAAAAAAATTAAATTTAAAATCAATACTAATAATGAGGTTATAAAAGAAACAGTAACAAACAAAAAAATAACTGGTACAATTAAAATTACAAAAGTTGATGATGCAAAACAACCTGTTGAAGGTGTTGTATTTGAAATTAAAGATGAACAAGGAAAATTAGTTGATACTATTAAAACTGACAAAAATGGTATAGCAGTTTCAAATGAACCATTAGTAAAAGGAATATATACATATCAAGAAATAAGTGCACCGGAAGAATATATTATGGATACTAGTGTATATAAATTTGAAGTAAAAAATGTAAACCAAATTATTAAAAAGACTGTTAAAAATGAAAGAGTTAGAGGATATATAGAAATTACAAAAGTAGATGATAGTAATAATCCAATAAAAGGTGTAAAATTTGATATATTAGATTCTAATCATAAAAAAGTAGATACAATAACAACAGATTCTAATGGTAAAGCTACATCTAAAGATTTACTAATAGGTAAATACTACTATAAAGAAGTAAGTGCACCAAAAGAATATGTAATGGATTCAAACGAATACGAATTTGAAGTTACAGCTAAAAATACTCAAGTATTAAAAACTGTAGAGAATAAGAGATCAGCAGCATCTTTAAAAATCGTAAAACTTGATAAAACAACAAAAACACCTATCGAAGGAGTAACATTCGAAGTTTTAGATGCAAACAAAAATGTTATAGATACAATTGTTACAGATAAAGATGGTATTGCAAGAAGTAAAGATTTAGTACTTGGAAAATATTATTACAGAGAAGTATCTGCACCAGATAAATATATAGTTGATAGCAAAGAAAAATCATTTACACTTGGTGAAAATGGAGAAATATTTGAAGCAACTGTATATAATGAAGCAAAAACATTACCAGTAACTGGTGGAAGCTTAAGTTTAGATATGTTAATAGTACTAATAGTAGCAGGACTTAGTGTAGCAGGATTTACTACAATGAAAGTTGTTAAAGAAAAAAAAGAACAAAATTAATTATAAAATAATGGGTAAGGTATAACTTATCCATTATTTTTTACTTTAAAAATATGCAACCTGTCATTTAAAAGATTACATAATATTGACAAAATGTAATAAAAGTGGTATAATAAAATTGTAGTAATAAAGAAGTAAACGATCTAATATATATGAAAAAAAGTAGGAGGAAAAGAAGATGAAAAAAATGAAGAATTTAAGAAGTAAAATATTTGTAATTCTAGGATTATTTGCGCTTATGATAGCCGACTTAAATCCATTTTTTGTAAACGCAGGAAGAGAAAATTTAACATATAGAAATGCAGGATATCCAGCAGCAATGTTTGATAATAATTTAAATAGATATACACAATATGGAATCTCAACAGTGGGAGGAAATCAATCATACTGTATAGATTATGGATATAAAGCGCCAGCATCAGGGGCATCATTAACATATTTAAAAACAGTAAGATCAAATAAACTAGTTGCAGTAATGGCAAATGGATACCCAAATAAATCAGTGGCACAACTAGGAGCAGTAAATATAGATGCGGCATATTTAGGAACACAAATGGCAGTATGGCAAACAGTAAATGGAACATCATATACAAAAGGAAATGCCTTTGACTTAAATAAAATACAACCAGCGGCAGGGTATGAAAATGTAGTAAATAATGCAAAACAAGTAGCAGCAAAGATACTTGCAAGTGGAACGTATAATCCAACAATAAGCGTAAGTGGTGGAAAAGTAGACTATGATAGCTATGTAGAAATGAATAAAATAGGACCATTTAAGGTAAATGTAGAAGGATATAAATATACAACATTTAAAACAAGTCTTGTAAATGCACCAGAAGGATCATATGTAGTAGATAAAGATAATCACATAAGAAATGAATATAATGCAGGAGAAGAAGTATATGTACTAGTAAGTAAAACAGCAGCACCAAAGAATGTAACATTAAAAGTAACAGCAGTAGCAAATGAAAAAGTAGCAGTATTATACGGAGCAGGAAGTTCAATGCAAAACTTTGTATTTTTAGATTTCGAACAAAAAACAATAGAGGCAAGTAAACAGTTTACATGGGAAAAAAGAGAAGGAAATATAGAAATAGTAAAAGTAGACCAAAATGGAGCAAGTGTAGAGGGAGCAGAATTTAAAGTAGTAGACGAAAGTGGAAAAGAAGTAGCAAAACAAAAAACAAATAAAGAAGGAAAAATAACAATAAAAGGACTACCAGTAGGAAAATATACAGTAACAGAAATAAGTGCACCAGAAGGATATATATTAAATGCAGAAACAAAAACAGTAATAGTAAAAACAGGAGAAACAGCAACAATAAAAGCAGTAAATGAAAAAATAATAGGCGGACTAGAAATAATAAAAATAGATGAAGATACAAAAGAAAAAATAGAAGGAGTAACATTTGAAGTATATAACAGTAATAAAGAAGTAATAGGAAAAATAACAACAGGAAAAGATGGAAAAGCAGTATTAAAAATAGATAATATGGCAAATGGAACATACTATTACAAAGAAATAAGTGCACCAGACGGATATATAGTAGATAGCACAATGAAAGAATTTAAAATAACAGAAGAAAATAAAATAGCAAAAGTAACAGTAACAAACAAAAAAATAAGAGGAACACTAGAAATAACAAAACTAGATGATAGTAGAGTAGCAATAGAAGGAGTAAAATTTAACATCTTAGCAAGTGACAAAAAAACAGTAATAGAAACATTAACAACAGATAAAAGTGGATATGCAACAACAAAGAAACTAGATAAAGGAACATATTATTATCAAGAAATAGAAGTACCAGATGGATATGTAAAAGATGATGAAATCTTTGAATTCCAAATAAATAAACAAAATGAAGTAGTAAAAAGAGAAGTTATCAATAAAAGAATAACAGGTAACCTAAATGTTATAAAAGTTGACGATAATAATACACCAATCAAAGGAGTAAAATTTGAAATTTATGATGTAAACAAAAATAAAGTAGACACTATGACAACAGATGAAAATGGTAAAGCAACTTCTAAAGATTTACAAATAGGAACTTACACATACAAAGAAGTAAGCGTTCCAAAAGGTTATGTTATTGATGAAAATGAATATGAATTTGCAGTAACATCTAAAGAAACTAAAATTGAAAAAACTGTTGTAAATAATAGAGCAAAAGGTGCTTTAAAAATAATTAAACTTGAAAAAGGAACAAAAACTCCAATAGAAGGAGTAACATTTGAAATACTAGATGAAAACAAAAATGTTGTTGATACAATAGTAACAAACAAAGATGGTATTGCAGAAAAACAAGATTTAATAGTAGGTAAATATTATTACAGAGAAATATCTGCACCAGATAAATACATAGTTGACAGCAAAGAAAAATCATTTAAATTAACTGATAATGGAGAAATATTTGAAGCAACTGTGTATAACGAAGCAAAAACATTACCAGTAACTGGTGGAAGTTTAAGTCTAGATATGTTAATAGTATTAATGGTAGCTGGATTTAGTATTGTAGGATTTACTACTATGAAAGTTGTTAAAGTAAAAAAAGAACATAATTTATAATAAAATAGCAGATGGAAATTAGTCCATCTGCTATATTTTATGTGTATATAGTTTTCATAATTCTTTACAAAAACCAAATTATATGGTACAATATTATTGCTAAATAATATTATATATCAATAATAATTTAAAGATTGATATCTAAAAAATTAAAAGGAGACAGTATAATGAATGACACAACCACTTTTTTAAATAATCTTGATATTCAAATGAAAGAAACTTTGTTTCTTATTGGTATTAAACCTGAAAAAATGGAATTCCTTTCATCAGAGATTTCCAATGGTAAAATTTTAAAAATTTCCTTTGAAGGGAACATCAGAAATGATGACTATGAAACAGGAGCTTTAATTATGGAGCCTAATTCGAAAATTTATAGTCATAGACATGATGAATACATTGAAACGTATTCGTTAATTTCAGATTCTTTGGTTTGCTTTGATGCTCTTTCTAAATTCTGGCTTAATAAATTTAATTTATGCAAAATAGGTGAAGAACATTGTGCTTTAAATGGAAATAAATTTTCTGTGATAATTTACACAAAAATAAAAGTAAAGTAAAAATTAATTAAAAATAATACAGTAGTAATTTTTCTACTGTATTATTTTTATTATACACTCAATAACTATATCTGTCATTTTATCATAGTCCATTTCTTTGTGTTTATGGTATACAATTTCATGACAAAGATCGTCTATTAAGTGAATCATTATATGAACTTTTTCTTTTAAATTTTCTGTATTTATATCATTTTTTAGTAATAAATTAGTTATTTTCTCTGTTGTCATAATCTCATATTCATAGAAAAGTTTTGCAATTTCAGGATCAGAGTGCTGCATTGCAACTATTTCTTCGTGGGCTTTTTTTGATAATTTATGGTTTTTTACAAAAGCATTTATCATTTTTTTTAGTATATGTGTTAAATCAGCTTTTTTAAAGAATGTGTCTGGTATGGATAACATAGGGAAGAATATTGAGTTAGAATATAGTTTAATTCCTTCAATTAATATATCATGTTTGTCTTTAAAATATTGATATACAATACCAGTAGATACTCCAGCTTCTTTTGCGATTTTTGCAGTATTTGTATTGTGGTAGCCATCTTTACAAATAAGGTCAAACCCTGCTTTTATTATTCTTTCCTTTTTTTCAATTGAACGTTTTTGGACAGGTTGTCTTATTTCACTATTTTGCATATTTTTTCTCCTTTTTTTAGTATTATATATTAATTTATAATAATTGTCAATAAATATGAAAAACATTTCATATTTTCTTGACATTTTTTCTAGTATAGTATAATATATTAGTATAAAAATATGAAATTAATTTCATGTTAGAAAGGAAAGGAAAAATGAAAAAAATAATTAAAATAAAAAATGTAAGTAAAGTATATAAAACTGGTGAAAAAGAATATAAAGCACTAGACAATGTTGACCTTGAATTAAATGAAGGAGAATTTGTAGTTGTACTTGGACCATCTGGAGCAGGTAAATCAACACTTCTTAATTTAATTGGTGGAATGGATACACCAACATCAGGAGTAATAGAAGTAGGAGATGAAAGAATTTCAGATTATGATGAAAAGAAATTAACAAATTTTAGAGCAGAAAATATAGGATTTATATTTCAGTTCTATAACATATTACCAACTCTTACTGTTGAAGAAAATGTAGATGTTGTAAAAGAAATAGTAAAAAATCCTGTAGATAGTAAAGAAGCCTTAAAAGATGTAGGACTTCTTGAACACGCAAATAAATTTCCAAATCAATTATCTGGAGGTGAACAACAAAGAGTATCTATAGCAAGAGCGATTGCAAAAGATCCAAAACTATTATTATGTGACGAACCAACAGGAGCATTAGATTCTAAGACAGGTGTTGAAGTTTTAAAACTTTTAAAGAAACAATGTGATAGAAATAACGGAGCTAATACTGTTGTGATAGTAACGCATAATGCATTACTTGCAGAAATTGCTGATACTATAATTAGAGTAAAAAATGGAAAGATTGAGAGTGTAGAAAAAAACAATGAACCTAAAAAGATTGATGAGGTGAAATGGTAATGTTAAGAAAAAAAGCTTTTAGGGATATAATGAAAAACAAGTCACAATTTATAACCATTTTTCTAATGATATTTTTAGGAGTATTTGTTTTTGCAGGTGTTCATAGCTATATGGACGGAATGCAAAAAAGTGCAGATACATATTATGAAGAAAATAATTTACAGGATTTGTGGCTTACTGGAGAAAACTTTAAGACTTATGACTTAAATAAAGTAAAAAATACGGAAAATGTAAAAGATGCAAATAGAGTGCTTACCTTAACAACTTCGCTTAAAGATTTTGATAATGTATCTCTTGAAACAAATTTCATAGAAGAAAATAGCATATCAAAAATGTATGTTGTAGATGGTGAGAATTTTAGTAAAGATAAAAATGGGGTATGGGTAGATAGTTACCTTGCTAAAAATCTTGGACTTAAAGTTGGAGATGAAATCACACTTACATACCAAAAATATGATATAAAAGAAAAAATAATAGGACTTATAAATACACCAGATCATGTATATAGTATAAAAAATGAATCTGAGATATTTCCAACACATAAAGATTATGGATACGTATATTTATCTATAAATGAGTTTCCAAAAGAATATATATATGACCAAGTAAAAGAAAATATAAGTAAAAGTGTAGGGATTCGTGTAAGTGATATATCAAATGATATGATAAACCAATTTATACCTAATTTTAATATAGAAGACTATTACATATTTAACAATATATTAGTTGATGTTGATAACTTAGATAAAATAAATGATACAAAGGCTAAGTTGGAAAATGATATAGAAGCAGCAATTGCAGTAACTGATAGAAATTCAAGTGCATCTTATGAAGCATACAATTCAGAAATAGAAGAAGGCAGTACATATTCATTTGTATTTACAATGTTATTTTTATTAATTGCAATTTTATCTGTAGTAACAACAATGCATAGATTTGTAAAAAAACAAAGGACTCAGATTGGTACACTCAAAGCTTTAGGCTTTAAAAATAAAAAAATAGTATTTCATTATGTAAGCTATGGAATGTATATAAGTATTTTGGCAAGTATAATAGGTGTATTAGTAGGAAATTTTGTGCTTGGTAGATTTTTCTTAGAACAGGAAATGGAATTTTTTGAAGTACCAGTATATAATACAGCGTTAGTACCAGCTGTATATATATTAGCATTGACCGTTGTTGTTATAATAAGTTTCGTAACATATTTATCTTGTAGAAAAGTATTAAAAGAACCTGCAAGTGAAGCTTTAAGATTAGAAATTCCAAAAGTAAAACAAAGAAGGTTTAATATAACAACCAAAGGTATATTTAAAAATTCATCACTTTCAGTAAGATGGAATTTAAGAGATATTACAAGAAACAAAGGAAGAACAATCATGGGTGTGGTTGGAATTATTGGTTGCACTATGCTTATAGTTTGTGCCTTTGGAATGCTTGATACAATGAATTCATATTTGGATTGGCAATTTGATAAGTTGTATAATTTTAGTTATAAACTTTCTCTTGATAATGATTACACAGATGAAGAATTTAATAATTTAACAGAAAAATATGGTAATGCAACAAGTGAAACATTGGGAATAGAAATAAAGAAAAAAGATGGAACTAAAGAAACAAATACAGTTACTATTAATGATGCAAAAGATTATTTAAAATATACAGGACATAACAGGCAGTTTATTGATATTGGTGATAATGGTGTATTTATTACAGAAAAATTATCAAAAACACTTGGATTAAATGTAGGAGATAGTATAACATGGCATATATTTGGAAATGATGATTGGTATACAACAAACATTATAGGACTTAATAGGGATCCACAAAGTCAAAGTTTAAATATTTCAAAAAGTTATGCAGATTTTTTAAGAATAAAATATAGAGCAGATTCAATATATACAAATTTAGATCTTAGTAATATTCAAAAATTAGATGGTGTAAAAGTAATTCAAAGTATTTCAAATTTAAAAGAAGGAATGCAGAGCATGTTAAAAACGGTAAAAATGATGGTAGTTATTTTAATTGTTGTATCTGTAATTCTTGGGTTTGTAATAATATATAATCTCGGTATACTTTCATATAGTGAAAAAGGATATCAATTTGCGACTTTAAAAGTATTAGGCTTTGATGATAAAAAAATAAAGAAGATATTTGTAATGCAAAATATTTGGATAACAATTGTTGCTATAATAATAGGACTTCCATTAGGATATATGATGGTAGATTATATCTTTAAAGCAGCGCTTGGTGATAGTTATGATTTTAGTGCAAAAATAAAAATACTATCATACATATATGCAACTTTGGGAACATTTATAGTTTCATATTTTGTAAATAAAATTTTAGCAACTAAAGTAAAAAGCATCGATATGGTAACAAGTTTAAAAGCAAATGAATAATTAAAAAATATTAAAGGAGGGATAAGTATGAATTTGTTTTGGGGATTATTAATTCCATTTCTTGGAACAACACTTGGAAGTATGACTGTATTTTTAATGAAAAATAAAATGAATAATAAATTAGAAAAAGTGCTTTTAGGTTTTGCATCTGGTGTTATGATAGCTGCGTCTGTATGGTCACTTTTAATTCCTGCAATAAATATGACAAAGGAACAGGGAGGCATTTCATGGCTTCCTGCTTCAATTGGATTTTTACTTGGAATTCTTTTCTTGTTGGCGCTAGATAGCTTAGTACCACATCTACATTTAGAAAGTGATAAACCTGAAGGAATAAAAACAAAACTTAAAAAGACTACTATGCTTGTTTTTGCAGTAACCCTTCATAACATACCAGAAGGAATGGCAGTAGGTGTAACTTTTGCAGGTGCTATGATGTCAAATGCAGGAATTACTATGGCAGGAGCTTTTGCCCTTGCTATAGGAATTGCAATTCAAAATTTTCCAGAGGGTGCAATTATTTCTATGCCGCTTAAGAGTGAAGGTATGTCAAAATCTAAAGCATTTTTGTATGGAACTCTATCTGGTATAGTAGAGCCCATAGGAGCTATTATTACAATTTTACTTACTAGTATAATTGTTCCAGTATTGCCATATTTATTAGCTTTTGCAGCAGGAGCTATGATATATGTTGTAGTTGAAGAATTAATACCTGAATCACAGGCAGGTAATCACTCAAATATAGCTACAATTGGAGTCGCTGTGGGATTTGTATTAATGATGATTCTTGATGTAGCATTAGGATAAAAGGAGGAATTTAATATGATAAAATTAGTGCTAGTAAGACACGGTCAAAGTATGTGGAATCTTGAAAATAAATTTACTGGATGGACAGATGTGGAATTATCACCTAAGGGAATAGCTGAGGCTAAAGAAGCTGGTAAGGTATTAAAGGAAAAGGGATTTTCATTTGATTTAGCATTTACATCTGTTTTAAAAAGAGCAGAGGATACTTTACGATATATATTAAAAGAAATGAATGAAGAAAATATTGAAATAAAAAGAAGTTGGAAATTAAATGAAAGACATTACGGAGCTTTACAAGGATTAAATAAAGAGGAAACTAAAGAAAAATATGGTGAAAAACAAGTACTTTTATGGAGAAGAAGTACAGACGTAAGACCTCCAGAACTAGATAAATCAGATAAAAGGTATCCTGGTAATGATCCAAAATATAATGGACTTTCAGAAGAAGAACTACCTAAAACAGAGAATTTACTAGATACAATAAAAAGAGTTGTAGAGTATTGGAACTCAGATATAAAACCAGAATTAGAAAATGGAAGAAAAATAATTATTGCAGCACATGGAAATAGTCTTAGGGGACTTATAAAATATTTAGATAATATTAGTGATGAGGATATTATAAAACTTGAATTACAAACAGGAAATCCTATTTGCTATGAATTAGATGATAACTTAAAACCTATAAAACACTATTATGTAAAAGATTAAAAATAAAAAGCGGTGAAACTTAAATCATCGCTTTTTAGCATATTTTAAGGTATAAAAGGTTTACAAACACGTGTTTTCATTGTATAATATACGTGTAAAATTTAGTTTTGAGGGAAAAATAATGGAAAAGAAAATATATAAAGAAGCAAATAAAGGTGAAACAGAAACAACAATAAATGTATTATATAAAGAAGAATTAATTGTGGTATATACTAATGATATAAAACTTCAAAAGAAATTATGTAGAGTTTTAGGTAAACCAGCAGAAGAATATATTAAAGGACGTTCTATACTTGGGAGTACCTGGAAAATAAAATTTGAAGAAAAAAGTAAAATTACAAAAATGATACTTAAGGCAAATATTTTTGGAATATAGAAATTTGGAGGAACATATATGTTTAAACTTCATTCAAAATATAAACCTACTGGTGATCAACCAGAGGCAATAAAGAAATTAGTAGATGGTGTAAAAAGAGGAGATAAAGGGCAGACTCTACTTGGAGTGACAGGTTCTGGAAAAACTTTTACCATTGCAAATGTAATAGAACAGGTAAATAAGCCTACAATAATAATGGCACATAATAAAACACTTGCAGGACAACTTTACAGTGAATTTAAAGAATTATTTCCAGAGAATGCAGTTGAATATTTTATATCATACTATGACTACTATCAACCAGAAGCATATATTGCATCAACAGACACATATATAGAAAAAGACAGTAGTATAAATGACGAAATTGATAAATTAAGACACAGTGCAACAGCAGCACTTTTTGAAAGAAAAGATGTAATAATAGTATCAAGCGTATCATCAATTTATTCATTAGGCTCTCCAGAGGATTATTCAAGTTTAGTACTTTCAGTAAGACCAGGAATGAAAAAATCAAGAGATGAAGTATTAAAAAGGCTAGTTGATATCCAATATGAAAGAAATGATATAGACTTTACTAGAGGAAAATTTAGAGTAAAGGGTGATATAGTAGATATATTCCCAGCAGACAAATCTGATGAAATAGTAAGACTAGAGTTCTTTGGAGATGAAATAGATAGAGTATGCTTGGTTGATCCAATAACAGGAAAAGTTAAATCAACATCAATGCATGAGTTCATATATCCAAAATCTCACTATGTTATACCTGAAGATAAAATAGAAGATGCAATAGTAAAAATAAAAAAAGAACTTGAAGAAAGACTAAAGTATTTTAGAGATAATGGAAAAGTAGTAGAAGCATATAGACTTGAACAAAGGACTAACTTTGATATTGAAATGTTAAGAGAAACGGGATTTTGTCAAGGAATAGAAAATTATTCTGTATATATGAGTGGAAGAGAGCTTGGAAGCACACCCTATACCTTATTTGATTATTTAGGCGACGATTTTTTAGTTGTAATAGATGAATCTCATGTTACAATACCTCAAATAAGAGGAATGTATAATGGAGACAGAGCACGTAAAGAGGCACTTATAGAAAATGGATTTAGACTACCTTCAGCACTTGATAATAGGCCTCTAAAATTTGATGAGTGGGAAAAGAAGGCAAAACAAAAAATATTTGTAAGTGCAACGCCTGCAGAATATGAAAAAGAACATTCTTGTGATATAGCAGAACAAATTATAAGACCTACGGGACTTTTAGATCCAAATATTATTGTAAAACCAATAGATGGACAAATAGAAGATTTGATTAATAATATAAACGAAGTAATAGCTAAAAAAGAGCGTGTACTTATTACAACACTAACTAAAAAAATGGCAGAAGAACTTACAATGTACTTAGATAAGAAAAATATTAAAGTAAGGTATATGCATTCAGACATAGAAGCATTAGATAGACTTGAAATAATAAGAGATTTAAGACTTGGTAAATTTGATGTATTAGTAGGAATTAATTTATTAAGAGAAGGACTTGATATTCCAGAAGTGTCATTAGTTGCAATACTTGATGCAGATAAAGAGGGATTTTTAAGAAGCGAACGTTCACTTATTCAAACTATAGGAAGAGCAGCCAGAAATGCAAATGGAAAAGTAATAATGTATGCTGATGAGCTTACAGATTCAATGGAAATAGCTATAAAAGAAACAAATAGAAGAAGAAAAATTCAAATGGAATATAATGAGAAACATGGAATTGTTCCTAAAACAATAAAAAAAGAAGTAAGAGATAGCGTAAAAGCAACTTATGATGAAGGTGAAAAATTAGAAGATAATATTGAAATTAAAAAGGGAGAAAGTATACAAGAAGCAATAGATAGGCTAACTGAAGAAATGCTATCTTTTGCTAAAAACTATGAGTTTGAGAAAGCTGCAAATATTAGAGATTTTATAAATGATTTAAAAGATATGAGGTAAAAAGGTATAGCATGTGCTATATCTTTTTCTATGTGGACAAATTTGTAATAAAAGAAATTTTAATGAATATATATATTATAGATGTAAAATCCGAAATTAAAATAAGGAGTGGGATTATGGAAGATTTTAAAATGAACAAAACAGATAAAATATTAACAAATCAAAATATTATAATGGAAAATAGGGAAAAGGTATCAGTCACAGGTGTAATTGATATACATAGTTTTGATGATGAACTGGTTATAGCACAAACTGATCTTGGCATCCTTACCATTAAAGGTGATGATTTAAAAATGAATAAATTAAACTTAGAAAATAATGAGCTTATAATAGAAGGTAAAATAATAGCAGTTGCATATAGTGATATAAATAATGCAAAAAAGACTGGGTTTATGAATAAATTATTTAAATAAGAAAGAGAGAAAGTATGTATGTTTCAAATCAAGTTATTGACTTTATAGAATTTGTTTTAATAGGAGTACTTATTGCAAGTATATTTGATTTTTTCAGAGCATATAGAAAAATAAAAAAAGTAAGTACTCTTACAGTAATGATACAAGATAGTATATATTTTATTATAGTTACTATGGTAATTATTTTTAGTATTATAAAATTACTAGACTCTCAAATAAGACTATATGTTTTTTTAGGAATTTTAATTGGCTGTAGTGTATATTTTACTACAATAAGTAAATATTTGATGAAACTTTACATATTATTTTTTAATATGTTTAGAGAAATTATTTCTACAATATTTTTGCCTTTAATTTTAATTTTACAAATTATATTAAAATTTGCTAAAAAAACTAAGAAAATAATAAAAAAATGTTGCAAAAAGTTTTTATATGTGATATCTTGTATATGTAAGTTTTTTAAGAGCGTATTTAAAGTAAAACCATTAAGAAAAAAGACAAAAGAGGTTTAGATTTATGAAAAAAAGAGAAAATATTAATAATAAAATAAATAAGAAAAAGAAAATAAGACCTGTAATGATTGTTTTATTTGCTTTTTCTATATATTTTGTCTATACATTTATAGAACAACAGGTTCAAATAAATAAATATGACTCAGAAATTGAAATGTATACTGCGGATATAGAAAACAAAAGAGAACTAGTTAATTACTATAATAATCAAAAAGGTAATACTAAATCAGATGAGTATATAGAAAATGTTGCAAGAGAATCTCTTGGATATGTGAAACCATATGAAAAAATCTTTATAGATGCAAATAAATAAAGGCACAGGTACAATGCGTACATGTACCTTTATTTTATTTTTACTAAAGTTATTGTTACAGTGGATTTTGTAGCTGAAGCATCAATTCTTACTTTAGAACCAGAGTTGTTTACAAATTTTAAATCTAAGCTACCATAAAGGATAGTTGCATCTTTATCTTTGGGAACGTAATATACACGTCTACTATGAGGATGCCTTTCTGTAATATCAAATCCTGCAATCAATGCACAATTGTAAAGTGTACTACTTATTTGACATATTCCTCCACCAGATATTTTTATTTTCTTTCCATTACTATCAAATCCAGTTGCTTTTTTAAAACCATTACCTTCATTCATAGGACCTATTGTATTATTAAAAGAAAATTCAGCTCCGTTTTCAATTATAACGCCATTTAACTTAGAAATAGCAAGATTAATATTATCTATTCTAGTTTGTTCCTTGTCATATAAAGTAGTGGTATACGTTGCAATTTGCACCTCAGTTGGTGCTTGAGGTGTCGTTTTCTTCTCCTCTTTGGCTACAGCTGTGGCAGGCTTATCATTGGTATTATCATTTGATTGTTCGCTCTTATCACTATTATTGTTGTTACTATTATTATTATTATTTTCATTTACATTATTATCATTTAAATTCTTAGCTTGTTCACTCGGATTATTATTTTCATTACTAAATAAATTAGCATTAGATGTTAAAATTAAAATTACAGCAGCAACCACAACTAAAATAATAATTATCCACATTATAAAAGCCACATGATTTTCCTTAGTATTCATAATTCACTCCTTAAAATATACAAATATAATGTGCAAAACACAAAAAAATATTCTCCCCCAGAGTTAGTTTTGTAAAAAATAATCTAAAATGAACTAAATAAAAAAATAGAACATTTTAGATTAAATTTTTTAATTATATTTCAATTCTTGGGTTATATTTGTTAAGCCACATTTCAATTTGAATAAGATAAGCCAAAGTTTGAGGATATGTCATTAATTGGCCAAATAAGTTTTCAGTTAAATTTTCACCATGTATAGCAATTATATCCTTAACAAAATTTAAATTTATTAAATTACTTATTTTAGAATTTTTATTTTCTATAATTTCAGACATTTTATCTTCAACCAGTTTTAAGTATACAGGATCATACGTCTTAGGGAAAGGGGATTTTTTTCTGTATACTATTTCATTAGGAAGTTCATTTTCAAAGGCTTTTCTAAGCAAAAATTTTTCAATAGGAATGTTATTTTCGTAAAGTCCCAGTTTCATTTTAGCAGGTAAATTATATACATATTCAAATATTCTATGATCCGCAAAAGGGACCCTAACTTCTAATGAATTTGCCATAGACATCCTATCTGTACGTTCTACTAATGTATTCATAAACCATTTAACAGTAAGATAGTTTATATTTCTAAATGTGTTTTCAAAATCATCATTCTTATCAAGCACTTCTACGCTTTTTAAAGTATTTTTTTTGCTATTATATATATAATCTTTAAGCATATTTTCTTTTAAAATACCAGGTTTAATTAAATTACTTCTCAAATTTTCAGAAAGTGCCCAAGGAAAACCTTCGTTATCAATTAAGTGCTTTTTATAAAACCAAGGATAGCCACCAAAAATTTCGTCAGAACATTCACCAGATAAACATACCTTAAACCCATGCTGATTTATGTGTTTGCAAAAGGCAAACATTGAACTATCAATATCCGCCATACCTGGCATATCACGCGCAATCATTGAATTTTCAAGTAACTCAAAAAGTTCAGTATTATCAATTTTTATTGTGTTATGATTTGTTCGTAAAAAATCTTTCATTATTTTTACAAAGTCACTATCTTTTGTCGTCTGGTATGAATTAGCAGTAAAGTTTTTATCATTATCCTTAAAATCAATTGAAAAAGTGTTAATATCTTTAATTTCATCATGAGCAATTTTAGTAAGAATACTAGAATCTAATCCACCAGAAAGCATGGAACATATACCCACATCAGAAACAAGCTGTCTCTTAGTTGCATCGCATAAAAGATTATGTATTTGTTCTATGGCATCTTTTGTTGTATCAGTATTTTCTTTAGTTTTTAGATCCCAATACATTTTTTTTACAAGGCCGTACTCTAATGAGTAATTTGCCAAAAATCCAGCTTTAATTTCATAAATATTTTTAAAGAAAGTTCGACCAGGTGTATGTGCAGGACCAAGTCCAAACAATTCCATAATACATTCCTTATCAATAATAGCATCTACTCCAGGATGTTCTAGTAAACCTTTTATTTCAGACGAAAATATAAATGTACCCTTGCTTGTAATAGTATAAAATAAAGGTTTTATTCCAAGTCTATCCCTAGCTAAAAATATGTTTTTATTAAATTTATCGTATATAGCAAAGGCAAAAATACCATTTAGTAAATTTACACAATCATCACCATAATGTATATATGAATTAAGGACCACTTCAGTATCACAAGAAGTTAAAAATGTATATCCCTTAGAAATAAGATCATCCCTTAACTCTTTTGTATTATAAAGTTCTCCATTATAAATAATTACATATTTATTATTGTTAAAATCTTTAATCATTGGTTGATTACCATTTTTAACGTCAATAATACTAAGTCTAGCATGACCAAAAGCAACATTTTCATCTATATAGACATTTTGAGCATTAGGCCCACGCTTCTTAATTCTATTCACCATTGAACAAATAATTTTATCATTTTGCACCAAATCTGACTTATTCATAAATCCACAAAAACCACACAAAAAAATCACCCCACATATTCCAGTATATTACAAAATTTACATTCTATGCCTCGGAGTTAGTTTTGTAAAAACTAATAGAAAAAGATTGCGTAATTAGAAAAAATGCATGAAAAAAATAGCTATGCTAAAAGATAAAAATGAATAGCCCATTAATATAATATTTTAAATTTCTTTTGATAAAAATAAATAAAACTTGAGTTAGAATTTCTGGCATTTTAGTATGTATAACTCCTATCTCAAAAGAAAAAAATAGGTACTACTAAATTCGTAGATAGTCACTAAAAAGTGTAGTTAGAACGCTCAACCTGTGTACCCCACAGTGAAATTTTATTTAGTATATCACTTTTTGAATTTGAAATCAAGGAAAAAATAGTAATAATTATTGTCTAGTTTTGTCGATATGATATAAAAAATCTATTTATGTACTTTTTTACAAAACTAACTCGGGAATTTTGGAGTTGGGGTTGAAAAAGTGTGTGAAATGAGTTATGATATGAGTTATGATATGTTGTGTTGTATTGTATTGTATTGTATTGTATAATATGTGGTATGATATATTGTATAATACGTTGTATTACATGTGGTGAATGATATATTGTTGGTAGATTTTTGATATATCGAAGTAGGGATAGGGTGATGTGTTGTTATGAGAATGTATGATATTATTGAAAAGAAAAGAGATAATTATGAGTTAACTAAGGATGAAATTAATTTTTTTATTAGAGAATATTGTGCCGATAGAATTCCTGATTATCAGGTGTCAGCTCTTCTTATGGCTATTTTTTTGAATAAGCTTACTAAAAATGAACTGCTATATTTGACTGATGCTATGTCAAAGTCCGCTAAAATTCTTGATTTGTCAGATATAAAAACTCCTGGTAAATATATTGTAGATAAGCACTCTACTGGTGGCGTGGGAGATAAGGTTACCTTGATTGTCCTTCCAATTGTTGCGGCTCTTGGGGTAGATGTCTTTAAAATGTCTGGAAGAGGACTTGGATTTACTGGTGGAACTGCTGATAAACTTGAGGCTATAAAAGGATATAATATTAATTTATCGCTTGAACAAGCTTGTCATCAAGTTCAGACAATTGGCGAGTGTTTAATTAGTCAAAGTTCAGAGGTGGCAATTGCTGATAAAAAGCTATATGCTTTAAGAGATACAACGGCTACAGTTGAATCAATTGACCTTATAGCATCTTCGATTATGAGTAAAAAACTAGCTCTTGGTGCTGATAAGATTCTTATTGACGTTACAGTTGGTAGTGGTGCTTTTATGAAAAATCTTGATGATGCAAGAAAACTTGCTCATACGTTAGTTGATATTGGAAATATGGCTGGACGTGAAACTAAGGCAATTGTTACTAACATGGACCAACCTTTAGGAAGAAATGTTGGTAATGCACTTGAAATTAAGGAAGTTATTTCATTTTTACTTTCTGATGAAACTACATTAAAATCTGAATATCTAAAAGATTTAAAGGATGTAGTTTTTGAAATTGCAGCTTATATGGTAAAAATGGCTGGTTGTGGCGATGATATTGATGAAAATAAATTAAGAATTGAAAATGCTATCGTATCTAGAAAAGCTTATGATAAATTTATTGAACTTGTAAAGGCTCAGGGAGGACATATTTGTGAGGTATATATGGATTGGATAGGAATGAATTTAGATATGCCTGTCCTTAAAGATAGCGTAAAATACATGAAAGAAATTCATGCTCAAAAGGATGGATATATTGTTTCAATTGATAGTAAAAAAGTAGGTGAAGCACTTGTTTGTCTTGGTGGGGGAAGAAATAAAAAAGATGATGAGATAGACTATGCTGTAGGCTTTGAATTTGCAAAGAAAGTTGGAGAAAAGGTTCATGAGGGCGATACAATACTAAAAGTACTATACAACGATAAAGAAAAATTTGATTTAGCATTTGATTATTTGGATGATGCAATATACATTGATAATATTGATGAAGCATTAGCTTTAACTTTAAGAAATAAGCCACATGTTTTAGATATAATAGGTTAGGTGAAAATGTAATGAGAATAATTGCTGGAAAATATAAAGCAAAGGTTATTAATAGTCCAAAAACAGAGAAAACAAGACCAACTCTTGATAGGGTAAAAGAAGCTATGTTTAGTATCTTAATACCTTATAATTTAGATGCCAATGTATTAGATCTTTTTTCTGGAACTGGAAATTTAGGCTTAGAATCTATTAGTAGAGGAGCAAAATTTGCATGGCTAAATGATAGTTCAAATATAGCTATTTCTACAATAATATCTAACGTAGAGTTGACTAACGCCAAAACTTGTGTTAAAATAACAAAGAAGGATTATATCAAGTGTTTAAGGCAAATTCAAAATCAAAATATGTATTTTGATATCATTTTTTTAGATCCACCTTATGATAGTAAATTTGCCATTGAAACTTTAAAATATATATCAGAAAATAAAAATATATTAGCAAAAGATGGAATTATAGTGTACGAAACTGATAAAAATTATATGACTAAACTAGAGAAAAAGGGCATTAAACTTGCTGATGAATTTAGCAATTTAGAATGTATAGATAATAGAAATTATGGAAATGTAGTTTTAAAGTTTTTTAAATGGAGGTAGAAAAATGGAAATATTTACGTTATTAGAAAGTTTAGAAGAAATATTAGAATCTGGTTCAAAAGTACCTTTTTCTTCAAAAGTCATGGTAGATATTGATGAGCTTCGTGATATATTGGAAGATATTAGATTAAAACTTCCTGATGAATTAAAACAAGCTAAGTGGGTTAAAGAGGAAAGACAAAGAATAATAGAGGATGCACAAAAAGAGGCTGATAATATTATTCAAAATGCTGAATCTAAAATTGTTACAATGATAGATGAGAATGCTATAACAAAAAAAGCCTTAGCTCAAAAGGAAGAAATAATTGAAAATGCTAACAAAGTTTCTAAAGAAATTTGTACAGGTACGCATGAGTACGCAAATGCAATTTTAGAGAAAGTTGAAGAGGTTTTAAAAGAAACTCTTCAAGTTGTTGAAAACAACAGAAAAGAATTGAATTAAAACACTAAGTAGGGGTTGGTGTAAAAACAAATGGGAAGAAGGAAAACTAGTAATAGTAAGAAAAAAGCATCTAAAAAGGATGTAAAAACATTTAGTAGCGATTTTCATGGTGGAATTTTAGTTGCTATAGGAATCATATTATTTGTTTTGCTAACTTTCAAGGATGCAGGAACAATTAGTGATTTTTTAAATAATATTACAAGGGGATTTTTTGGTAATCTTGCCTTAATGTTACCTTTGGTTTTAATTATAGTTGGTATTCATGAAATAGCTTCGGAAAAGAAAACAAAACCGTATACCGAAATATATAAAGGAGTTATACTAGTAGGGCTTTTATGTTCTATAATATATTCATTTACTTTATATAATTTAAGTTTATTTGATAATCCAGTTAAGTTTATTGTTGATTCATATAATTTGGGTGTTGACGGAAAAAATATAGTTGGATTAGTTGGTGCAATTGTTGCTACACCACTTGTAAAGCTTTTAGGTTCGCTTGCAGCAAGAATATTACTTATTTTTGTTACATTAATTACAGCTTTGTGCTTTTTTGATATATCATTTAAACAGTTATTTAATGCAATATATAATGTGTTTGCATATATTGGAAATGGAATAGCTTATGTTTGTTCTATTCTATTTAGAAATGATGGAGAAGATGATGAAGAGGAACCTAAAGAAGAAAAACTTACAAGAAAGCAAAAAAGAGAAGCTGCTTTAAGAAAAAAAGAACTTGAAGAAAAGATGGATGAAAAAGGGAGTCCAAATACAGATAGGAACCTAAGACTTGCAAATGCTGAGCAATTAGAATTTGATTTTAATAAACTTGGTGGTAAACCTGATGAAAAGGGAATGCAAGCTAAACAGCAAAGAGATGAATACTTTAAGAAACAAAGAGAACAAAAAGAGGATAACAAAGTAAAAGAAGTTTTAACTATTGATCATACAAGGCTTTCTGAAGAAGAAAATTATTCTTTTCCTTCAATTGACCTTTTAGGAAAGCCTAAAGGGCAAGAAACCTTTGACAAGAAGGCAATAAGGGATACTGCTGTAAAACTTCAAAAAACATTAGCAAGTTTTGGAGTTGAGGCAAAGGTAACTAATATTACTAAAGGACCTACAGTAACAAGATACGAACTTACTCCAAATACAGGAGTTAAGGTAAGTAAGATAGTAAATCTATCTGATGATATTGCGTTAAATCTTGAAGCAAAAAGTATAAGAATAGAAGCACCAATACCAGGTAAAGCTGCTGTTGGAATTGAGGTGCCAAACAAGACAGCTGAATCCGTTACTCTAAGAGAAGTAATTGAATCTGATATATTTAATAGTGCTCAGTCTAAGCTTACTTTTGCACTTGGAAAAGATGCTGCAGGAAATATTTGCGTTGGTGATATTGCAAAAATGCCTCACGTGCTTATTGCAGGTGCTACCGGATCTGGTAAAAGTGTATGTATAAATTCAATAATAGTATCAATTTTATACAAAGCTAAGCCTAGTGAAGTAAAAATGATACTTATAGATCCAAAAATGGTTGAATTGTCTGGATATAACGGAATACCACATCTTTTAATACCTGTTGTAACAGATCCTAAAAAGGCAGCTGGAGCTCTTAATTGGGCTGTACAGGAAATGGTAAAAAGGTATAGTTTATTTGCATCTGTTGGGGTTAAAGATTTAAAGGGATATAACAAAATTATTGGTAAAAAAGAAGGTGCAAAACTTCCTCAGATTGTTATAATTGTAGATGAATTATCAGACCTTATGATGGTTGCACCAAATGACGTTGAAGATGCAATCTGTAGACTTGCACAAATGGCTAGAGCAGCTGGTATGCATCTTATTATTGCTACTCAAAGACCATCTGTTGATGTTATTACAGGTATAATTAAAGCTAATGTACCTTCAAGAATTGCGTTTACTGTGTCTTCTCAAGTTGATTCAAGAACAATACTTGATTCAGCAGGTGCTGAAAAGTTGCTTGGAAGAGGAGATATGCTTTATTTTCCAACTGGTGAGATAAAACCTCTTAGAATGCAAGGAGCTTTTGTTTCTGAAAAAGAAATTGAAAAAATTGTTGAGTCAATTAAAGAGTCAAATAATTCTACGTATAGTGAGGATATTCTTGAATCTATTGAGAAAGCTGGTAATAACAATTCAAAAGGTGGAAGTGATTCTTCAGATGATGGAGAAGATGCAGATGTTTTACTTGAGGATGCAATTGATTTAGTAGTTGATATTGGACAAGCGTCAGCTTCTATGATACAACGTAGATTTAAAGTTGGACATTCAAGAGCCGGTAGAATAATTGACCAAATGGAAGCAAGAGGCCTTATAACTGGTTATGAAGGAAGTAAACCAAGACAAGTTTTAATATCTAAATCAGAATGGCAAGAATTAAAGATGGGTAATGGCCCTGAAGAGGTAACAGAAAATATCAAAGCTTTACCAGAAAATGAGACATATACAGGTGAGACAAATGTTATATATGATGGTATGCTTATGACAAAAAATATTAATAATAATCAAAATGATGTAAAGTTATAATAGATAGGAGTGTAAAAATGGCAATTAGAACAATTAGACTAAAGGGTGATGAAATACTTACAAAAAAAGCAAAAAAAATAGAAGTGATTGATGAAAAAATAAAAGTACTAGCTCAAGATATGTTAGATACTATGTATGCAAATGATGGAATTGGACTTGCAGCATGCCAAGTTGGAATGTTAAAATCCATGGTTGTATATGATTCTAAATATATTGAGGATACTGATTCAAAAGGAAGAAAAATAACACCAATAAAAGAGCCACATATTCTTATTAATCCAAAAATTACATACAAATCAAAGGCTATGGTTGAAGTTGAAGAAGGATGTCTTAGTTTTCCTAATGAATTTGAAAATGTACTTAGGCATGAAAAAATAAAAGTTGAGTATACTGATATTAATGGTAAAAAAGTTACCAAAACTGTTTCTGAAATGGAAGCTGTTGTTATTCAACATGAACTTGATCATTTAGATGGAATTGTTTTTTTAGATAGAGCTGAGAAAAAATAATGTATGTATGGAGGTATCATGAAAAAGAAGGTTATAATGGCTGTATTCTTAGTAGGAATACTTTTAATAGTTGGATTTAGTGTTTATGGATTAAATAAATTTTTTAATAGTCCGGAAATGCTTACAAAAAAATATAGTGAAGAATTAGGGGATGTAATATCTCTTGGAGAAAATCAAAAGGTTATAAGGGTTATAAAAGACTATGTAGATAATGATGATGTTGAAGATTATGTAGTACTTTATGGTACAGAAAAGTATTCAGATGTATCAGCAGTAGAAGGCGCAGCTCCTAACCTAGAAATGTATTCTGGTGTTGGAATACAGTATATAAATGGTGAAAATACAGAAGTTATAAAGTATGATACCGGAAAAACATTTGATGTAAATGTCGAACTTTCTGTTGAGGTTGACTCTGATACAAATTATATTTTTGTAACTGATGCAAATAGTGGAAATGCATGTCTTCTAAAACTAAATGATGATAAAACATTTACAGATTTAATTAAAGACAGTTTAGGTGATGAACCTAAAGGATATATGGTTTCCTCAACTTGGGATACAACTAATACATCAAAATTAAAGGTTAAACTTGATAAAGGAGATATTTCGTATTTACCAGAAAAAACAGATGAGTATATATTAGACTATACTAATACAAAAGTTAATCAAAATTCATATAGACAAAAATATGTAATGAATAAGTTTAATTATTTTATAGCTGAAGATATGAAAATTGATAAGGATAGTAAAAAGTCTTCTGATAAGACAGAAGAAAATAAGGTAACAAATGAAACTGTGAAAAATACAAGTGCTACAAGTAGCACTGATGTAGAAAACACTGAAAATAAAAATGACACAACTGCCAAAGTAGAAGTTTCCAAAAACTCAGATACAAAGAGAATTCAAATTATTGGTGTGCAAAATATTTTATATTTAAACGCAACATCAAGCGATGTAAAGAGCGACTATAAAAAGGCGGAAGGAAAAGTTAAAACAGTATTTGAAATAAAGGATGGAAAATTAGTTGTTACAGATGTTTTAGTAGAAAAATAATAAATTAATGTTGCCTTTAAACTTAAGAGTTTAAAGGCAATTTGTATAATGAGGTGTTTAAAATTAATAGTTATGTAATTGTTATATTCTTAGTTCTCATATTATTGGTATTTTATTTAAATAATAACTTATATAGAAAATTAAGAATAACAAAAAGGAATAAAAAGCGAGGTGTAAAAAGAAATATGCCAAAAGAATTAATAAAAGAGTTTATTGGTAAAGTATGTTCCATTTCTATATTTAATGATAGCTTTGGGGTTTGTGGAAAAATAGTAGCTGTGGAAGATAATTGGATAAAGGTTGTTCCGTATAAAAGTAAAACTGAAATAAAATTAATAAATGGAGATATGATAAGAGATATTTCGGTTATGCCTGATAAATATCAAAACAAAGTGTAGGGTTAAAAGACTCATGGTACCATATGGTAGCATGAGTCTTTTTCCTAGATAAAAATTCATATATTCGTTGACTTAAAAACTAATGTTTGATATAATTAGGAAGAAAAAAGAGGTAATAATATGATAGAAGATAGAGTTGTATCACCAGAATATATAGAAAATGAAGAAGAACAAAAAGAGGAGTTTACTTTAAGGCCTAAGCTATTTGAAGAGTATATAGGGCAAACCAAGGTAAAGAATAATTTAAAAGTGTATATTGAGTCTGCTAAAAAAAGAGGAGAAGCTCTAGATCACGTTTTGCTATATGGACCTCCAGGTCTTGGAAAAACTACACTTGCAACAATTATATCAAATGAAATGGGAAGTAATATTAAAGTAACATCGGGACCGGCTATAGATAAAGCAGGTGATTTAGCTGCAATTCTTACTAATTTACAGGAAAATGATGTTTTGTTTATCGATGAAATTCATAGACTTAATAAGTCTGTTGAAGAAGTATTGTATCCAGCTCTTGAGGATTTCGTTTTAGATATTGTTATAGGAAAAGGACCATCAGCAAGATCAATAAGGCTTGATCTTCCAAAATTTACTTTAGTTGGAGCTACAACTAAAGCAGGTTCTCTATCTTCACCTTTAAGGGATAGATTTGGTATAATTCATAAACTTGAATTGTATAAGAATGAAGAACTTGCTAAAATTATTGATAGAAGTGCTGATTTACTTGAAATTAAGATTGATGAAGATGCAAGTATGGAGATTGGTTCAAGATCACGTGGTACTCCAAGAATTGCAAATAGACTTTTAAAGAGAGTAAGGGATTTTGCACTTGTAGAAGAAAAAGATACAATAGATTATGAAATTGCAAAAAAAGCTTTGGATAGACTTGAAATAGATGAAATTGGACTTGATAATTCGGATAGGGAAATGCTAACTACAGTGATAACTAAATTTAATGGTGGACCTGTTGGACTTGATACTCTAGCTGCATCAATTGGAGAAGATAGAGATACTATTGAAGATGTATATGAACCATATCTTATGCAAATTGGCTTTTTAACAAGGTCGCCAAGAGGAAGATTAGTTACAAAACTTGCGTATGAACATTTAGGATATGAGTTTAATGATAATTAAGAGGTAGAGTGTTTATGGAAAATGAAATTAAAATAGGTGGTATTTATAGACATTTTAAAGGAAATGATAAATTATATAAAATTGAAAAAATAGCTATAAATAGTGAAACTTTAGAAGAATGGGTTGTTTATACTGCACTTTATGGTGATAAAAAAACATGGATTAGACCTAAATATATGTTTTTTGAGAAGGTTCCTGATGGAAAAGAAAATCCAAATAATCAAAAATATAGATTTGAGTACTTAGGAGATGAAATATAATTTGAGAAAATTACTTATGCATTGCTGTTGTGCACCATGTTTTACTTATATAGAAAATGATATAAAATTAAATGGAATATTAAATGAAGAGGGAAAAAAAGAAAAAGTTGATCTTACAGCTTGTTTTTATAATCCTAATATTCATCCAAGAGTTGAGTATGAAAGAAGGAAAAATGCTTTTATCAAATTTTGCAAAATAAAGGAATGTAAAAATGTAATAATTGATGAGTATAACATGAAAGACTATGTAAGGTTTGTAGTAGAAAATGTAGGAAAGGATAAGAAGTATAAAGTTAGATGTGAGTATTGCTATTATATGAGACTTAAAAAAGTATTTGAATATGCAAAAGAAAATGGATTTGATGTAGTAGCTACCACTCTTACCATAAGTCCTTATCAAAATCATACTTTAATTGAAAAAGCTGGTAGAAGACTTGAGAAAGAATATGGAGTTAAATATCTAACGACTGATTATAGAGAACATTTTAGAGAAGGACAAAATATGGCAAGAGAACTTGGAATATATATGCAAAAATATTGTGGCTGTATATTTTCTTTTGAAGAAAGGTATAATACTCTTGAATATTTAAAGCCAATGTTGCCAGATGAATATGAAACATCATCAAGACAAAGATTTGAAGTAAGAAAAATAGAAAATAAGGATGAATATATGGAGTTATTTTTAGAGGCTGATCAATCAGAAGAAAGTATAAAAAGTTACTTGGAAAAATCAGATGTGTATGCACTAAAAATAGAAAATAAAGTTATATCACTTGCTGTAATATTCTTAGATGATAATAGCAACTTAGAATTAAAAAATTTGGTAACCAAAGAAGAATATAGAAATAAAGGTTATGCTAAAAGTTTATTAAAATTCTTATGTGGAAACTTTAAACAAAAACATAATAAAATTTTAGTTGGCGTAACTGAAAAAGATATTCCTTTTTTTGTTAAACTAGGATTTGATAAATATGAAAAAACGATAAGTGACTATTGTTGTGGGAAAAAATATAAAGATGAAAAAAATCCATCATACATTTGTAAAAATTTAATATATTATTCAAAAGACCTAAATAAGTAAGAAAGGTAGGTATATAAATGAAAAAATATTCAAAAGAGAAATTAAAAGCAAAGAGAGGAATAAAGGTTATAATAATAATTTTATCAATAATTGCAGTTGCGTGTATTGCTGTTTTGTTGTTTTCTTTATTTAGTAAGAAAATTGTATTTGAAAGAATTGATTCATCGGCTAGTAACGTATCTGATGATGTGGCTTCTAATTCAACTCCAATAATTGTTAATAATTTAATACTAGGTGCTACTTATGATAAAAAATGGGTTGCAAATGAAAAGTATTATTTAAATAGTAAGAATGGGGAAAATACTGAAGTTGATGCATATTCAAAAGATGGAAAAATGGGAAAATATAATGTTGGAAAAATTTCTAAGGATACAAAAACGGCAAGTATATATACAACCATATCAAAACAAAATTTGCTAAATGAGTACTTTGCAATTGCAAGTTCAGATATTAATGCTATGCCAAATCCAGCCACAAAGATAAATAATATTGATGAAAGTTATATAAAAGATGTAAAAAAATCACTTGGAATGTATAGAATATTTAATATGAGCGTAAAAATTACAGAAGTATATGATATTGTTTTATCTGACATAGAAAAAGGCTATATCATTTTTGCAACAAATGAGGTAAATAAAGGAAAAGGAGCATATAGTGCAATAGTCTATGTAAGTAGTACAGGAAAAAGTAAATTAATTAAATATAACTATATAAATAATAAAGATAATGCTGAGGAATGGCCAATATATTCTTTAAATTTTGTAGCTGATTTAAATCAAGATGGGACAAGTGAAATACTTATTCAAGAAACGAAGGAATTTGAAGTAAAATATGATGTAATTGAATATAAAAATAATAACTTTTATGAGATAATGTCATCTGTTGTTAAGTAAAAATTAAAATATTTATTAATAGAAAAAAGCACTTGTAAACCTAAACGTTTGCAAGTGCTTTTAAAATCTATTTAGATAAATTGAAGATAAAACAATTTCTTAAATTTACTTCATCGTATCTATATTCTTTTGGAATTTTGTATCCCCTATATATAACAATCATGTAGTAATCCATAGAAAATTTTATGCAGCTCATAGATGAAATTACATCACTAAATGAAATATCTTTATGAAGTGAAAAATGTAATATATTTGAAAGTTTTGATGAATACTTGCAAATGTAATTGTGCATGTATATATGATAGCTTTTACCTTCGTTTTTTAATACATTTATTATATTTTCAGATAAAAAAATATGAGTGTCAGGATTTGCTTTTAAGTATTGCGATATTTTCTTAAATATTTCCTGAATGTTTTCACGTGAGATTGTTATTTCTTCACATTTCATGATAGTCTCTCCTTTTTAAAATTAATATAGAATAGAATATACCTTAGTTTAGATATATTAACTTATTTTGATAGTCATCATTATACATCTAGTTACATAATATGTCAACATGTGATATATAATATTTTAAATTTTCACATTGAATATTTTATAAATTAAATTTTTAAAATTTAATTTAAATATTGCAAAAATTAAAAAATAGTAGTATAATATTAATGTAACGTTGAAGGGACGAGTAGGATTATACACTGCTACAAGAGAGAATTAGTCATGGGCTGTAAGCTAATTTTAGTAAGAATTTTCTGAAGACTACCCCTGAGTTAATGGGAAACCATCGTTGATTACGTACAATCATAAATTAAGTAAAATTTAGGGTGGAACCGTGCAATAAATATATTGTACCCCTATAGACAAAAAATGTATGTCTATAGAGGTACATTTTTTGATATAAAAAGGAGTGATTTTATGAAGTATTTAAAAAATGACGGAGAAGTTTTTGAAGGAGATTATGATGTAAAAGTTGCAAGACATACAGCATCACACATATTAGCCCAAGCTGTAAAGAGGCTATATAAAGATGCAAAACTTGCAATAGGACCTGCAATTGACACAGGATTTTACTATGATTTTGATAATCTTTCTTTAAAGCAAGAAGATCTTGAAAAGATTGAGTCAGAGATGAAAAAAATTATAAAAGAAAATCTTAAATTAGAAACTTTTGAACTCTCAAAAGATGAAGCTCTAAAATTCGTTAAAGAAAATGGAGAAATATATAAACAAGAAATAATTGAAGAATTACCAGATGGTGAGAGAATTACATTTTATAAACAAGGTGAATTTACGGATTTATGTGTTGGGCCTCATATGTTATATACAAAGGGAGTAGGAAAAATTAAACTAATATCTACAACTGGTGCATATTGGAAGGGTAACGAACATAATAAAATGCTTACAAGAATTTATGGAACAGCCTTTAAAACTCAAGAAGAAGTAGATAGTTTTATGGAACAAAGAGAAGAAGCTAAAAAAAGAGATCATAATAAACTTGGACGTGAACTTGAGATATTTACAACTAGTGACATCATAGGTCAAGGTTTGCCAATTCTTTTACCAAAAGGTGCAAAAATGCTTCAAATACTACAAAGATTTGTTGAAGATACAGAGGCAAAACGTGGTTGGAAACTTACAAAAACTCCATATATGGCAAAATCTGATTTATATAAATTATCTGGACACTGGGATCACTACAAGGAAGATATGTTTGTAATGGGAGATGAAAGTAAAGATGATGAAGTATTTGCTTTAAGACCAATGACTTGTCCTTTCCAATACCAAGCATATTTAAATAGAGGTAGATCATACAGAGATCTTCCTATGAGGCTTAATGAAACTTCAACTTTGTTTAGAAATGAAGCCTCAGGAGAGATGCATGGGCTTATTCGTGTAAGACAGTTTACATTATCTGAAGGTCATCTTATGTGTACACCAGAGCAGTTAGAAGATGAATTTAGAAAATGTTTGGAACTTGCTATATATATGCTTAAGGTTCTAGGACTTTATGAAGATGTATCATATCGTTTCTCAAAATGGGATCCAAATAACAAAGAAAAATATATAGGTACTGAAAAAGAATGGAACGAAGCTCAAGGAACTATGGAGAAAATATTAAATCACTTAGGGCTTGAGTATAAAGAAGGAATAGGTGAAGCTGCTTTTTATGGACCAAAACTAGATATTCAAATAAAAAACGTATTTGGTAAAGAAGACACTCTTATAACTATTCAAATAGATCAAATGCTTGCTGAAAAATTTGGAATGGAATACGTTGATAAAGATGGAACAAAGAAAAATCCATATATTATTCATAGATCATCTCTTGGATGCTATGAAAGAACTTTGGCACTTCTTATTGAAAAATATGCAGGAGCATTCCCACTATGGCTTTCTCCAAATCAAGTTAGAATTTTACCTATATCTGAAAATGAAGTTGATTATGCATATAGTATAAAAGATACATTAGAAAATGCAGGAATAAGAGTAGAAGTTGATGCTTCAAATGAAAAAATTGGACATAAAATAAGAAATGCACAATTAGAAAAAGATCCATATATGATTATTTTAGGTAAAAATGAAGTAGAAAATAACTCAATATCTGTAAGAAAAAGAGAAGGAGAAAAAATGGATAACATTCCTTTAGATGAATTCTTAAATAAATTAAAAGAAGAAATAAAAGAAGCTTTTAATAAATAATACTATATATTGTAAAAAAGGTTTAGTGAATTAATTTGTTAAATCTTTTTTGCATAATTTGTCAATCAAATATTAATTAAAATGCTAAAAAACTATTGCATTTTTTATTTAAATTATATATAATTTAGATGTAGGATAACAATAGATGTTATTAACAAATGAAGAAATTTAGGAGGTTAGAAGATATATGGATATATTAAAAATTTCAGCAAAATCTAGTCCAAATTCAGTAGCAGGTGCAATAGCAGGACTTGTTAAAGAAAACGGTAAAGCAGAAATGCAAGCAATTGGAGCAGGAGCAATTAATCAAGCAGTAAAGGCAGTTGCAATAGCAAAAGGATTTGTAGCTCCATCAGGAATGGATCTTGTATGCTCACCAGCTTTTACAGAGGTTACAATAGATAACGAGGATAAAACTGGAATAAAATTTACAATTGAACCTAAATTATAATAATTATAAATATATGAAATCCAAAAAGTAAAAAAAACTATCTTTTTGGGTTTTTTTGTGATATAATTGAGGCACAATATTACTGAAATAAAGTAGGTGTTTTAATTTGGATAAAAAAATAATTGATTCGCATAGATATAAAAAAGTGCCTCGAAATAAAATAAAGAAAAATAACAAAAAATTAAAAACAAAAAAAGTTACAAAGCCTAAAAAAAATATATCAAAAAAAAATGCTAATATTTTTGCAAATTCTGTGTCTAACACACGAAGTAATTATGGAAAACTTATTGATAATACATTAAAAGAGGAGAAAAAAGAGAAGGTAAAGGAAAAAATAAAAAGTGGAGTCCAATATTCTAAATTTATAAAAATTGCAATTTGTATTTTAGCTATAGTTTCTATTCTTGTTATTTCAAAACTTGTCTTTAGTAAAAATGGAGAAAATATATTATCTGTATTTTCAAATGATAATAACAATAATGAAGAGTTAGAAGATAATTATAATTTTAAAATTGGAATATCAAAACTTGATACTACAGATTATTTAAAAAGTAGTAATGTTATTTTAAATGAACTTGCTACAAAAACATTTTATACTTTAGTTAAAGTAAATAAGGATTATAAAATAGAGTATAGCTTGGCTGAAAAAATTGAAAAAATATCAGATACTTCTTATAAAATACATTTAAATCCTATATATAAAGTAACAAGTGATGATGTGATTACATCTTTTAATAAAATAAAACTAAATCAAAAAGATAGTATATATTATAGTAAAATTTCAAATATAGATAAGATGATAAAAGAAGATGATAGTGTAATAAATGTATCACTTTTAAGTCCTGATCCATTTTTTGTATATAGTCTTGTTTTCCCTATAAATGATAGCTCAAATAAAAGTACAGAATATATTATGAATGATGTTTCATTAAATAGTGTTTCTCTTGTAAAAAATTCATCTAAAAGTTCTTTAGGTGTAATTTCTCTTACAAATTATGAAAATACAGACGATATGGTAGAAAATTTTAGAAATGGAAATATTGATATGTTTACTGCATCATCTGATAGCATTATGCAGCTTATCGGAAAAAGAGAATATAATGTAAAAAAATATAGAGATGGTGAAACAGTATTCTTGCTTGGAAATAAGGATTCTGCTCTATACAAGAAAAAAGAAGTAAGGCAAGCTATTGCGTATGCTATAAATAGAGATGAAATAGTAAAAAATGTTGATATGAAGTTTTCAGAAGTAATTGATATTCCATATATATATTCAGATATTAAATATAAATATGATTTATATGCTGCAGAAAATGCATTATTAATTAATGGATGGAAGAAAACTAGTGGTATTTATACAAAAAATGATGGATATGAATATCAAAAACTTGAATTAAATTTACTTGTAAATAAAGATGATACTGTAAAGTCAAAGATTGCAGATAGTATTAAAGCAATGGTTGAAAAAGTTGGAATAAGGATAAATGTTTTAAAATTATCTGAAAATGAAATCACAGAAAAGGTAAATGCTAAAGATTACGATATTGTTTTATCAACTGTTTATATAAACGATAGTCCAAATATTGAATATCTATATGATTATATAAATGTAAATGATATAACAAACTCTGCAATTGAGAATGTAAAAAATAGTGATGTATCAAATATTGAAGAAAATGTACAAACTTTAAAAAATGCTATATCTAGTGAAGTATCGTGTATTGGAATAATGGCAAAGACTACAAATGTTGTATATCAAAAATATATAAAAGGATTTGATAATATCTCGTATATGAAAGTTTTTGATAATATAGAAAATATAGGTAGAATAAAAGAATAAGGGGGATATATGGAATATACAGGTGTAACATATGATATGATATATATGGCAAAGCAAAATTTAAAAACAATTGTTTTGCCTGAATCAGAAGATATGCGTATTCTTAAAGCGGCAAGCATTGCAGTAAAAGAAAAAATAGCAAATATTATATTAATTGGAAATAAAGAAGATATTTTAAGTAGATGTATTAATAATAATATTGATATATCAGGTATAAAAATAGAAGATAATTTAAAATCGGAAAAAAGGAATTTGTATAAAGAGGAACTTTTTAAATTAAGAAAGCATAAAGGAATTTCCTTGGATGATGCAGATAATTTGTTAAATGATAAAATATATTATGCAACAATGATGCTAAAGAACAATGATGCTGATGGCATGGTATGTGGTGCATGTAATTCAACGCCAGATACCCTTAGACCTGCATTGCAGATTATAAAAGCAAAAAAAGGATTAGACCTTGTATCATCGTTTTTTATAATGCAAACACAAAATACAAATTTAGGACTGTCTGGTAAATTCATTTTTTCAGATTGTGGACTTGTTATAAATCCTACTGAAGATAATTTAGTAGAAATTGTTTTAGAGTCATATGATAGCTTTAAGAAGTTATTAAATGAAGAACCTAAAATTGCACTTTTATCGTATTCAACATTAGATGATATAAAAGATGAAAATGTAATTAAATTACAAAATGTTGTAAGAAGAGTAAAAGAAATTAATAACAATATAAACATAGATGGACAGTTACAATTAGATGCTGCAATAATTGAAGATGTAGCAAAAATAAAAGCACCTAATAGTAGTGTTGCAGGAAAAGCAAATGTACTTATATTTCCAAATTTAGAGTCTGGAAATATTGCATATAAAATTGCTGAACGCTTTGGAAATATGACAGCTTTAGGTCCAATAACACAAGGAATGGATAAACCAGTAAATGATTTATCTAGAGGATGTAGCGTTGATGATATTGTTGGAGTTATAGCTATAACTTGTATTCAAAGTATGTAGTATATAAATTAGTAGTATAAAAGGGGGATTTTAAATGAAAGTACTAGTAATTAACTGTGGAAGTTCCACAATAAAATATCAATTAATTGATATGGCAAAAGATGAGGTTATCGCAAAGGGAAGATGTGATAAAATTGGTTATGATGATTCCAATTTAATTTATAAAAATTTAAGAGATGGAAAAAAATTAGATGAAGTTCCTGTATCTATGCCTGATCATAAAGTTGGTATGAAGGTTTTACTTGATACACTTCAAGATGAAAAAATTGGTGTAATTAGTGATATTAATGAAATATCAGCTATAGGTCATAGAGTTGTTGCTGGTGGCGAAAAATATAACAAAGCAGTAATTGTTGATGATAATGTAGTAGAAGATATTTTAGAACTTGCAGAAATTGCACCACTTCATAATAAAGGGGCTGTAATGGGAATAAATGCAATAAGAGAGGTTGCAAGTAGTATACCAAATGTTGTTGTGTTTGATACAGCATTTCACCAAACAATGCCAGACTACAATTATCTATATGCTATTGATAAAAAATACTATACAAATAATCATATAAGAAGATATGGAGCACACGGAACATCATATCAATATATAACAAAAAGACTTGCTAAATTAATGGGAAAAAATAAAGATGAAATAAATGCTATTATTTGTCACATTGGTGGTGGAGCAAGTGTATGTGCAATAAAAAATGGAAAATCATATGATACATCTATGGGATATACTCCACTTGAAGGATTAATAATGGAAACTAGATGTGGAGATATAGATCCTGCTGTAATATTAAAAATAATGAGAATTGAAAATTATTCTGTAGATGAAATGGATGATTTACTAAATAAAAAATCAGGAAGAATTGGATTTACTGGAATTGGTGATTTTAGACTTATGAAAGATGCAGCTCTTGAGGGAAATAAAGATGCAATTTTAATGAGAAAAATGCAAACACAAAGAATAAAGAAATATATTGGTGCATATATGGCTGAATTAAATCATGTTGATGCAATTGTATTTACTGGTGGAATAATGGAAAATAACGACGATGAAATTGCAAATGCTGTGTCAGACATGGAAGAACTAGGAATTGAATTAGATGCTAAAAGGAATAAAGAGGCTTTTAGAGGTGAAGGACTTGTTTCAACAGATTCGTCAAGAATAAAAATCTATCTTATTCCAACAAATGAAGAACTTGAAATTGCAAATCAAACTGTAGAGTTAGTAAAGGATATGTAATATGACTTGTCTAATCCAAAATGTATTAAAAAAGTATAATAAAAATATTTGGGTAATGTATAACAATGAAAATAGCGATAGAATATTTTGCAAATATTTTACTAAGCATTTAGCAAGTAATACTATATGTATAATCTCGACTCAAAAAGTATATATTATTTTATCTAGTTTAGATAAAGATAATGTTGAAAAACTAAAATATGATCCAAAAAAAGTTCAGTTTTTTTCATACAAATCGAGAGATGAACTTGACGTTATTTTAGAAAATATTATTGCAGATTTAAATTTTAGTAATAAAATATGTCTTAACTTTTCTACTATGTCAGACAGAAATACAGATATAATGAGTCATGGGGATTATGTATATTTAACTAAAATTTTGAAAAAGCCATATTTAAAATATAAAAAGAAGGTAAAATTTGAATCAGCTGAGGAAATGATATATGATTTAGAGTCAAGAAAAACTGAAAAAGAGATAAATAGACTAAAACTTCTTGCTGATATTACAAACAGAATTTTAGAAGAAACGTTTAAAAAAATACAAATAGGGGATAATGAAATTCAAATTGTAAATAAAACAAAAAGAATTACTGATGAAATAATGAAGTTATATGTTGGCTCAAATGATATCGTATCATATGATATAGCATGGGAAAATTGCCCTATTGTACTTACAGGTATAAATCTTGCAAAAGGTGGCCATTCGCTTCCAAGTACAAAAAAGTTATTCAGGGGAGATACTATATATTTTGATTTTGGAATAAAAGCTACATTTAGTGATGAGATGGTCCTATATACAGATATGCAAAGAATGGGATATGCACTTAAAAAAAATGAATTTAATCCTCCAAAACAAGTTATGAAGGTATTTAATACTTTAGTTAATTCTATATCAGATGGTATTGATGAAATGAGGCCTGGTGTAAAAGCATATAAAGTAGATAAGGTTGTACGTGATGAAATTATAAAAGCGGGTTACCCAGAATATAACCATGCAACTGGCCATCCTGTTGGTAAGGAAGTACACGATATTGGAGCTATAATTTCTATAAAAAAATCTAAGCTTGCCAATTTAGAACTTATTGAAAATGGTGTTTACACTTTAGAGCCTAGAGTAAACATTTCAAATGGAGGCTCAATTGAGGAAATGATCCAGGTAACAAAATATGGAGGTGTTCCACTTACTCATTTGCAAGATGAAATTTATCTTGTAAAATAATATATAAAAATTAAATTATTGTAATAATTTATACAAAATTAAGAAATATTATATAATAGAAAATTAGAAAAGGTAGGTAGATGGTATGAAACTATGTTATGAAAGAAAAGACATATATAATAATGTTGATGAGGAAGAAATATTAAACGCTAAAAAATATTCAAAAAAATATATGGAATTTTTAGATAAGTCAAGAACTGAATATTTGTGCGCTGCTGAATGTCTAAAGATGTTAAAAGATGCTGGATTTAAAGATATTACTGAATGTGAAAAATTAAATGTGGGAGATAAAGTATATTTTGTAAATAAAGAAAAATCTATATTTGCCTCAGTAATAGGTAAAGATGATCTAAAAAATGGTGTAAATATAGTAGGTTCACATATTGATAGTCCAAGACTTGATTTAAAACCAATGCCACTTATAGAAAACCAAAATATGGCGTTATTTAAAACTCAGTTTTATGGTGGTATTAAAAAATATCAATGGCTATCTATACCACTTGAAATGCATGGAGTTGTATATACTGAAGATAATAAAAAAGTTGAAATTTCAGTTGGTGGAGAAGATGACGATTTTTGCTTTACAATAGCAGATTTACTTCCACACCTTGCAAAAGATCAACTTAGTAAAAATGCAACTGAATTTATTGATGCAGAAAAAATGTCTGTACTTGTTGGTAATATAAAGGATGAAAAAGCAAAGAAAAACAAGGTAAAAGAAAATATTTTAAAAATCTTAAATGAAAAATATGGTATTAAAGAAATTGATTTTGTAAGATCAGATATTTCATTTGTTCCAGCTTTTAAAACTAGATATATTGGTTTTGATAAAAGTATGATAGGTGGATATGGACATGACGATAGAGTTTGTTCATATGCAAATGTAAAAGCTATAATAGATGCAGCAAGTGAAAACAAAAAACTAAATAAAACTGCTATTTGCCTTTTAGTAGATAAAGAAGAAATAGGAAGTGTTGGTAATACTTCAATGAGTACGCAAGCTTTTGATTTGTTTTCAAAAATGATTATATCAAAGACTGGAAATAAAGAATTAAGTGAATTAGAGATGTACTATAATTCAAAAATGTTATCTGCTGATGTTACAGCAGCTGTTGATCCAGACTATGATGAAGTGTCAGATGTTCCAAATGGTAATGTTATTGGTTGTGGTGTCGCTATTGAAAAATATACAGGTGGAAGTGGTAAATATAGTGCTAGTGAAGCTACTGCAAAATTCACATCTGAAGTAACACAAATATTCGATAAGAATGATGTTATATATCAATTTGGAGTACTTGGAAAACAAGGAAAAGGCGGTGGAGGAACAATTGCATATATACTTGCAAACAAGGGAATAGATGTAATTGATTGTGGTACACCAGTACTTGCAATGCATTCTCCATTTGAAGTAGTAAGTGTGTATGATACATACATGACTTATCTTGCATACAAAACATTCTTTAACTCATAAAAATATGTAAGGGGGAAATTTTATTGCTTAAAAGTTTATTAAAAAATACAGATTATGTTGTATTAGTTACAGTTCTTCTTCTTTTTGTAATTGGAGTTATAGCAATATTTTCGGCAGGATACAACACAGATGTAAATAAAGATGAATATATAAAGCAAATAATGTGGATGGCAGCCGTGTTTGTAATGATGATTGTAATATGGGCAGTCGATTACAAGGTGTTTGATATAGCAGGATATATATTATATGGCATAAATTTAATTTTGTTAATGGTAGTTCTATTTATGCCTTCCCTTATGGGAGCAAGCAGCTGGTTTAATTTAGGAGGTATCCTATATCAGCCATCAGAGCTTATGAAAATTGGATTTATCATATGTGCAGCAAAGCTTGCAACAATTTACAAAAATAATATAAATCAAAATGATAAAAAGAAAAAAATTATCATGATTGCAGTAATGTTACTTACTTTTTTACTCCCTGTTATTTTAATTATGTTACAACCAGATTTTGGAACAGCAATGGCTTTTGTTGTAATAGCTATATTTATGTTGTTTAAATTTGGTATAAAATACAGATATATATTTATAGGAATACTTGCAGTAGCTATTCTTATACCACTTGTTTACTTTTTTGTACTTAATCCAACACAACAGGAAAGAATTAAGGTATTTATAAATCCTGAACTTGATCCACTTGGAAGTGGATATAATGCGATACAATCAAAAATTGCTGTAGGATCTGGAATGTTATTTGGAACTGGAATACTAAAAGGAGCACAAACACAATATGGTTATCTTCCAATTAAATCCACTGATTTTATATTTTCAGCTATATCGGAAGAAATGGGATTTATTGTATCAGCAATAGTTGTAATTTTATTTGCAATACTATTAATTAGGTTAATTAGAATATCAAAATATGCACCTGATGAATTTTCAAGTTTTATGACAATAGGTGTAGCAGGCCTTATATTTTTCCATTTTGTTCAAAATATTGGTATGACAATAGGTCTTTTGCCAATAACAGGTGTACCACTTCCTTTTGTAAGTTATGGAGGTAGTAGTTTAATTACAAATGGTATGGCTATAGCAATTGCACTTAATGTTTCTGCTAGAAAATCAAGGAAATTATTTATGTAAAAATATTATTTAAAGGAAAAAAGATAAAAATGTATTGATAAAATTTTAGATATAATGTAATATATTTATCGAGGGGAACATTATAAAAAAAGTTTAAAATTTATTATTACTTCTTTTGTGTTAGCGCTTGCAATTCCAGTTATATTTGTATCAAATATATTTTGCGCTGCATATGAAAGCACATAACTGAGGATAATGCTCAGGTAATAGTGAGTGTAAACTCAGATAAAACAGAAATAGTTTCAGGTGAAGAATTTACAGTTACATTTTCACTAGATAAATTACCAGATAATGGTTATGGCCTTGCAAGTTTGAGTCTTAGAATGTACTATGATGCATCAAAAGTAGATGTTATAAACATAACAGAAACTGATCTTGCAAACGAATTTAAAATGGCTGTTGGACCATCAGATGAAGATGCAAACGGAAGTGAATTTTCATCAGCAAGATACATTGTGTTTGGCGGAGCCAATGGAGGTGCAGATGCTGTATGTTCAACAGGAGAACTATTTACTGTAAAATTTAAAGCAAAAGAAAATACATATGGAAATGTCAAAATGTATCTTGAAAGTACAGATGGATTTAATGCTGGCGCTGTTACACTAAATTCTGATGGAAATCCAGTTACTGATAAAAATCCAGTTCCTAAATATTTAAAGTCAAATTTAAGTGAGTTAAATATATCGAGTACAACAGGTTATATAAAAGGTGATGTAAATAAAGACGGAAGAGTGGATGTAGCAGATGTAATATATGCAATGAATAAGCTGTCAAAGGGAACATTAACAGAAGAAGAAAAAAATATAGGGAATGTAAATGATGATAATATATTTGATGTGGCAGATATAATAAAAATAATGAGATACTTATCTGGAAAAATATCTAGTCTATAATGAACATAAAGAGTGGTTTAGTTTTATACTAAGCTGCTTTTTATTTGTAATAACGAGCATATTGAAATTTTAGTGTAATACTTGAAAATTTAAGATTAGATTATATGACAATTATAGCTGATTTCTAGTTTATACAAAATATTCTATATACTGGAGTTAACTATGAATGAATATATGATAAAACATTCTTTAGCAGTTGCTAGAAAAATGTTTGTAATAAATCCCAAAAATGATACTACAAGAAATGAGTGGAGCTATGGATTTAGAGTACATATATTGTGTAATGCTCGATATGTAGTACCAATAAAATATAAGGTAAGTTTGCCAAATAATTCAGAGTAAACAAAAAAATATATATAAAACAAACTTGAAAATAAAATGCAATAATGGTAAAATATAATGTATAAAAAATAAAGTGTAATTTTATAGGAAGAAAAATGAAATACATGTTAAGTTTTAAAGGTCTTTTTAATAGCATGTTTTTTATTCGACTTATGATGCATACTAGATTTTATAAAATTTTTTGGGGGATTAAATATGAAAAAATTAAGGCTTTTATTTATAATGTTTCTTGTTTTAACTTTAGCGTTATATACTAAAGTTGAAGCAGCAACTAAAGAGGTAGAATTAGGACAAGAAAAATATGAAGTAAAAAATGGAACTGAATATACGAGTAGAAAAGAAATAGAATATATTAAAATTTTAAGTGATAGAAGTGGGACAAGTAGGATTTCATTAGAATTTGATTTATCTTTGATTAAAGATTATGATTCAACAAATGGTATTGTTGAGTATAATAATTTAAAAAAATGGTTAAATAACTTAGAAGATGTATATGATTTATTTTGTGAACTAAATTTAAAACCAAATAAAGATGAAATTGTTATTGACTATACAGGTATAAGACAACAAGAAAAAGGTGCATATGTAAATGGGGATAGTAATAGAATTGTTGTAAATAAACAGTATAACATAAATTCAATTAAGATATTAGATAGAGATTATAATAATGGATTAATAAATTTAGATGGTACAGTAATACATGAAATGGGGCATGTTTTTACAAAAATCGAAAATGGTCCTTCCTTTACAAATGAACCTTGGACATATGGAAATGAGTATATAAACCAAGCAATGGTTCAGTATGTATTAGATAAAATTATACTAAGTAAAGATAATATAGTTACTACAATTAATCCATATGACTATGTAATTTTTGCATCAAAAAATGTAAAAACATATACAAATTTAAATGGTGAGCAAAAAGAAGTTGTTCATAGCTATAAAGATGGATATGATAAACTATTAAATAAATATAATGTATATTATCCTTCAGATGCATCCTATACCAAATTAATATATAATATTTCTGCAATATTAGATGCTATAGGACTTGATTCTGTAAAGAATGTGTTTAACTATTATGGCAATAATGATTTATCATATTATACTTGGGCAAGCAAGTATGATAAGTTTATTTTATTTATGAATATTGTAAAACAGAATACCACAAATGAAATTTGGAATAGTGTACAGTCAAATTATAACGAAGCTTATGATAAGTTTGTTATAAATATTTCAACTGGTAATATAGGAATGAAAGTTATAAAAGGAAAAGAATTTCTTCCTGTATATAATGTATCATATAATTCTAGCAATCATAAGGATAATTATCAAATTAAGTTTCTTTCAAAAAATTCTAATGTTGTGCAGGTACAAGAAAATGGAAAACTATATGCTAAAAATTTAGGTTATGCTACTATTGAAATTTGTGTTGGAAATCAAAGTGAAACAATAGATATAGAGGTCGTTGATGGAACACCAATTTCAAGTATGAAGATAAATACAAATAGTTATACATTTACAGATATTGATGATATATATACACCGAGTGTGGATATAACCCCATCAAATGCTACAAATACAAAATTAAAATGGCTAAGTTCTGATAAGAGTATTGCAACCGTTAATATTATTTCTGGTAAAATAACACCAGTTGGAAACGGGAAGTGCAAGATCAATGTATATGCAACAGATGGATCTGGGCTAGTTGCTCAGTTAGATGTAAAGGTAGATATAAAAGCAAAGAGTGTAGCACTAGATAAGACAAGCTTAAAAATAGCAAGTAAAAATAGTACAAATAAACTTGTAGCAACAGTAACACCAAGTCAGGCAAGTCAAAAAGTAGCATGGAGCAGTAGCAATGGAAAAATAGCAACAGTAGATAGTAAGGGAAGGGTAAAGGCAGTAAGTAATGGAAAATGTAAAATAATAGCAACAACAACAGATGGAACGAATAGAACATCAAGTTGTGATGTTACAGTAGATGTAAAATTTGTAACAGGGATAAGTTTTGATTTTAATAGTTATACAATAACAAATGTAAATCAAACACCAGTGTTTAATCCCAAAATAACACCAAGTGATGCAGAAGATAAAAATGTAAGATGGAGTAGTAGCAATACAAAAGTAGCAACAGTAAGTTCAAGTGGAGTAATAAAAGCAGCAGGAAATGGAACGTGTAAAATAACAGCAACAACAACAGATGGAACAAACTTAAGTGCAAGTTTTAATATAACAGTAAATATAAAAGCAACAAAAATAACATTGGATAAAACAAAAATAGAATTAACAACAGGAAAAGAAACAGAGAAAATAACACCAAGTATAGAACCAAGTATAGCAAATAAAGCGGTAAAATATACGAGTAGTAATACAAGTATAGCGACAGTAAGTAGTGATGGAGTAGTAACAGCGGTAGGAAGTGGAACATGTAGAATAATAGCTACAACAACAGATGGAAGTAAAGTAACAGCAAGTTGTGATGTTACTGTAGATATAAAAGCAACAGGAATGAAGTTAGATAAAACAAACTATACATTTAATAAAGCAGAAACAATAAAAATAAATCCAGTAATAACACCAAGTAAAGCGTCAAAGAAATTAACATGGACAAGTAGTAATACAAAAGTAGCAATAGTAAGTAGTGACGGAAAAGTAACACCAGTAGGAAAAGGAACATGTAAAATAACAGCAACAACAACAGATGGAACAAATTTAAGTGCAATTTGTAATATAACATCAAATGTAGAATATCAAAAAGGTGATGTAAACAAAGATGGTATAGTAGATGTAGCAGATGTAATATATGCAATGAATAAGTTATCAAAAGGAACATTAACAGATGAGGAGAAAATTATAGGAAATGTAAATGATGATAGTATATTTGATGTAGCAGATGTAATAAAAATAATGAGATACTTATCTGGAAAAATATCTAGTTTATAATAATAGATGAGCTTTAATATATTTGGAGGCGAAAGTATGCGAAAAGCAAGGGTGATTGGTTTTATTTTATTTAGTTCTTTATTTATGCTATTTACGAGTACAAGCATATTTGCATCAAGTAGTTTGATAAATAAAGAATATAAATCGATAAATGTGTATGAAAAATTTGATATAAAAACAATACAAAATGATTCAAGCAAAAAATATAACTATTCATCATCAGATAATGCTGTAGCAAGTGTAAATTCTGATGGAATTGTAGTAGGGGAAAAAATGGGAGAATGCTATATAACTATATCCGATGATAGTGGTAATTCTTCCAAGCTTAATATTAGAGTTGGTTTTTATAAAGGGATAGATGTTTCAACTTTTAATGGAGATGTAAATTATAATAGTATAAAATCTCAAGGAATAGATTTTGTTATGATAAGATCATCATATGGATGGTATGATAGTTATGATGCAGCTTCTGGAAAAGAATATGGATTTCAATATGATTCTAAACTGTATAACAATGTAAAAGGTGCAGTTGAAAACAATGTTCCATTTGGAATTTATCACTATTCTTATGCAAGAAATACAAGTGAGGCTGCATTGGAAGCAGAGTATACTATTAATGCTCTTAAAAGTACAGGCGCGTATGCAAATAGTATGTCTCTTCCAATTGCCTATGATGTTGAAGATAGTAAATATCAAGATTCAATAGATAAGGAAACTTTAACAGATATTGTAATTACATATTGTACAAAAATAAGGGAAGCTGGATATCAACCAATGATATATGCAAATAAAAGTTGGTTTGTCGACCATTTAAATATAACTAGATTAAATTCATTAGGTTATGATTTTTGGTATGCTTTATGGCCAGGTGGAAATATTGATTTTTCAAACAAAATACAAATAGCAGATTCTGGAATTTACCCATTAATTTGGCAATATACAAGTAGTGGTAGTGTAGACGGTGCAAATACAAATTCTGGAAGAGTAGATCTAAATGTAATGTATATGAAAGAACAAGTTAAATTGACATTTAAGTGTGATGATGAGATTGTGCAACAATTAGTTATTGATAAAGATGCGTCTTTATCAGAAATCCCTAAGGCAAGTAAAAATGGCTATACATTTCAAAAATGGATAGATCAAAATGGAAATGAAATAACTTTAAATACAAAGTTTAGTACTAATATGGAATTATGTGCTGTTTTTAATAAAAGAACTATAAAACCTTCCAAGGCTAGATTTTTCTTAATAAAAGAAAATGAAGAAAAAATTACAACTATGTTTGATAATGGAGATAACATTTCACCAAAAGATTTAATATATAAATCTTTAGATGAAGCTATTGCGATAATAGATGAAAATGGTACTATAACTGGTAAAAACATAGGGACAACAAAAATACAAGTTTCTCTTAAGGATGATCAAACAATTACATGTATATGCTATGTACAAATAGGCGATAATTATAAAAACGGTGATGTAAATAAAGATGGGATAGTGGATGTATCAGATGTAATATATGCAATGAATAAGCTGTCAAAAGGAACATTAACAGATGAAGAAAAAAATATAGGGAATGTAAATTATGATAATATATTTGATGTAGCAGATATAATAAAAATAATGAGATATTTATCTGGAAAAGTAGGTAGTTTATCATAAATAATATTATAAAAATGAATTTAATATTACATTTTCGTTACATTTCCTATTAAGTATTGAAAAATGTAATAAAATGCTGTATTATACAATTATGTTAATCATAAAAATAATGAGGAGGTAAATATGAAAAACAAATTTTTAACTAAGGCTTTTGCTGTTTTAACAGCATTTGTAATGACATTAACTTTGGTACCAAATGTAACTTTTGCTGCTGAAAGTGGTAAACCAGAACTTAAAGTTAGTGTTGATAAAAGTGAGCTAGAAAGAACTGGTGAATTTACTGCAAGTGTTAGCTTAAATACTAATAATGTGGCTAATATAAGTGGACTACAACTTAGATTAAAGTATGACTCATATGTACTAGAAACTGTTGGAGATGTTACTAGAATTTTGCCTACGAGATCAAATGAACTTTGCAGTCCTTCTGTAGATACAGTTAATAATAGTGCAAATTTTATTTATGCTTTATATGATGATGGGGCATCTTTAGACTATAATGGAGTTGTTTATACTATTAAGTTTAAAGTAAAGGATAATGCTAATTTTGGTAAGTCAGATTTAACTATTGATACTCAAACAGCTTATCCGATTAAAAATGGATTGGATAATATAGATATAGACTCAACAATAATTAATTCAAGTATTAACGTTGTAAATCCTCTTAACAAAATTTCACTTGGTAAAGAAACAAGTACATTAAACGTAGGGGATACAGAAACTTTAACAGTTACATATAATCCTGAAGATACAACTGAAGATAAAACAGTAACTTGGGAATCTTCAAATAAGGATGTTGTAAGCGTAGATAATGGACAAGTAACAGCTAAAAATGTAGGAGAAGCTGTTGTTACAGCAAAAGTTGGAACAAAAACAGCAAGCATAAAATATACTGTAGTTGCTCCTTTAAAGGGAATCAGTATAACAGGAGATAATTCACTACTTAAAGGTGAAGAAAAACAACTTACAGTTGTATATGACCCAGAAAATACGACAGATGATAAAACAGTAACTTGGGAATCTTTAAATAAAGATGTTTTAACTGTAGATGAAAATGGAAAAATATCTGGAATTAAAGAAGGAACAGCTATTGTAAAAGCTGTAGTTGCTGGAAAAGAAGCAACTAAAGAAATTACTGTAATTGAGAAACATATTGATAGTGTATCTTTAAGTGGAGATGATTCAATACTTAAAGGAGAAACAAAAAGATTAACTGCTACAATAAACCCAGAAGATACTACTGATGATAAGACAATTACATGGAGCAGTGATGATGAAAATGTTCTATTCATTGATCAAAACGGTCAAATGAGAGGAATAAAAGAAGGAACTGCTAACGTAAAAGCTGTAGTTGCTGGAAAAGAAACAACAAAACAAATTACTGTAAATGAAATTCATATAGATTCAATCACTATAGATGGTGACCAAGAATTTGAAATGGTAAAAAATCAAACTAAAAATCTTAGTGCAAAAATTAATCCAGATAATACAACTGATGATGATAAAAATATAACTTGGACTTCAAATAAAGAAGATGTGGCTAAAGTAGATAATAATGGTAAAGTTACTGCATTAAAAGAAGGTGAAGCTACAATAACTGCTAAGGTTGGAACTCATGAGACTTCGGTTAAAGTAAATGTAAAAGAAATACACATTGATTCTGTTGTTATAAACGAATTAGATGATGAATTTACAAGAGGAGATGAATTCAAATTTTCAGCAACATATACTCCAGAAAATACAACAGATGAAAACAAAACAGTAGAATGGAGTTCTTCAAATACAGATGTTGGAACTATTGATCAAGAAGGAAATTTTGTAGCATTAAAAGAAGGAACAACAACAATAACAGCAAAAATAGGAAATATAAAAGCAGAAAGAGAAGTAACAGTTATAGAAAACCATGTTGACGACTTTAAATTACTTCAAGAAGAAGGAGAAGTTTTAAATATCGGAAATACTCAAAAATTAGTAACTGTTGTAAATCCAGAAAATTGTACAGATGCTTATACAATAAAATATAGTTCTTCAGATGAAGCGATAGCAACAGTAGATGAAAATGGAAATGTTACAGCACTAAAAGATGGAAAAGTTGTAATAACAGCAACATTAACAACAGAATATGATGATGAATTTGAAGACAGTATAGAAATAAATATACCAGCAAAAGAAGTAATATCAAATAAAGCTGAAGATGGAACAACAAATGGGGCAGCAACACAAGAAGCAACATCACCAAAAACAGGAGATATTATTGTTGTACTAGTATCAGTATTAATGTTAGGAGCTGCAACTACATTAGTAGTAACTAAAAGAAGATCTGTAAAACAAAAATAATATATAAAAAATAGAGATGGAGATTTGAAAATCCATCTCTAATTTTTTCTCTAGATATTCAAATTAATAAGAAATTTACTCCAAAAATATAAATAAAATTTTAAATATATCTAGATTTATTTATAGTATTAATGTATAATAATATAGTAATATATTAAATTAGGAGGAGTTCATGAATATTGGTATAGATATAGATAACACGCTTACTGATATAGAAAAAGACCTATTTGACATAGCAAATAAATATACAAAAAAAATAAATCCAAATTTTAAAGATAAAAGCCCCGTAAAATTTGATGGATTTTCAAATATGGTAGCTTTTTATACAGATTTATTTGGATGGAATAATGAACAGTTGGAAAGTTTTTTTAGAAATGAAAGAATTGAAGTTGTTGATAAAGCTCTTCCAAGACCAGGGGTTGTTGATGTACTAAAAAAATTGAAAGATAATGGTAATAATATATATATTGTCACTGCAAGGACGGATAAACATGATGATATGCCATATGAAAGAGCTAAAACATGGCTTGATAAAAATGGGATTGTATACGATAAACTTATTGTAGGAGCAACTGATAAAGTAAAGGTATGTAAAGAACTTGGCATTGATGTGTTTATAGATGATCAACTAAACAATTGTATGAAAATATCACAAAGTGGCATAACGACAATTAGACTAACGAGTAGTAAAGAAGAGTATGATCATGTTATTAACATGTCAAATTTTACTCAAATATTTGAATATATATGTAGTTTAAAGTAGGTGGAGAATAATGAAAAAAGGATTAAGTTTATCAACAGTTGTTATAGCTATAAGTATTATGCTAATACTTGTTTCTTCTGTTTCTGTTATTGGCAGTTCTGCAATAACTTCTGCTAATTTTGAAGAATATAAATCTAATATCGATAGAGTATCAGATGAAGTAAATATATATGTTACAGATAATGGAACTTTGCCAGTAACAAATGAGGTTATTGCCATAAACTCGCTTGGTCAAGATTTTTTAAATCAAGTAAAAGAAAATGGAGATTTGGCAAATAAATTTTATCTGGTTGATATTTCAAAATTAAATGATTATAATATAAAAAAAGGAAGAGGAAATGTTGAAAATAAAGATGTATTTTTAGTTACTGAAAATACAAATAATGTATATTATTTAAAAGGTTTTAAGTATAGAGGTAAAGTATATTTCAACAATTAAGGAGAAAAATGAGTTATATAAAGAAATTAGATGTAGGAAATATTAAATTAAATAATAATGTGTTTTTAGCACCAATGGCTGGAGTTACAGATATAGCTTTTAGAAAAATTGTAAGAGAAGTATCATCACCTGCACTTACATTTACCGAGATGGCTAGTAGTAAAGCAATGGAGTTTGGAAGTAATAAAACTGAAAAATTACTCAAAATACCGGAATATGAAAGACCATCTGCAGTGCAGATATTTGGAAGTAATAAAACAGTTATATCTGATACTATAAAAAAGTTAAACGAAGATGAAAACATTGATATAATTGATATAAATATGGGCTGTCCTGCTCCTAAGCTTGTAAAAAATGGAGATGGGGCAGGGCTTCTTTTAGATTTAAAAAACGTAGAAAGTATTGTAAAAGAAGCTGTAAAAGTATCAACTAAACCAATAACAGTAAAAACAAGAAAAGGATTTAATGAAGAAAGAATAACGGCAGTGGATGTTGCAAAAATATGCAATGATAATGGAGTAGCTTTCGTAACTATTCATGGAAGAACAAGAGAACAGTACTACGCAGGACAAGCTGATTTAGATATAATACGAAAAGTTAAAGAAAGTGTTAAAATACCAGTTATTGGAAATGGAGATATAATAAATTGTGAGACAGCAAAAAGAATGTTTGAATATACTGGTTGCGATGGAATAATGGTTGCAAGAGGTGCACAAGGAAACCCGTGGGTATTTAAAAGTATTTTAGAAGAAAATGATTATATACCTTCTCTTGAAGAATTATTTAATGTAATATATAAACATATAGAATATCAATTAGAAATTGATGATAAAAAACAAGCTAACTTAAAATTAAGAAAACATATTGCATGGTATTTAAAAGGATTAAATGGTAGTAGTAAAATACGAGATGAAGTAAATAAATCTGAAGATATTGAAGAAACTAAAAAAATATTAAAAAATTATTATAATAAGTTAAAAGAAAATAAAAAATAATATTATATGGGATTTTTTTTGAATATATCAAATAAGAATTTAATTAGATAATTGATTAAAAAATTCAAATAGTTCCTTTTTGTGAACTTCAAAAAACAAATAAGAATTTTGTTTTCCACTAATTATGTATCTGATAAAAATAGTATTATGTTTTTCTGAAATAAAATAAATTATTCTATAATTTCCACAAATTCGTTCTCGATAATGCTTGTCCGAGAGTTCGGGAACATACCTTCCAATATATGGAGTATCTTTAATAGAATCAATTGTATCATATATATCAAGCATAACTCTATTTGAATAATTAGTGGAAATTTTTGCTGTAAATTTCGTAATATTTTGCATATTATTATAAGCTTTATTGGAGATGGAGATGTTCATATTCTTGCATCAACCTCTCTTTCGTTTCTTCAATAGTCATAACTTTACCATTTTTTATATCATCTTCACTTTCTTTTAGAGACATGAAGAAAACTAAGTTGTATATAAAGTCGTATAGAGTATTTTCCTGTAGATTAACTTGATTTAAAGTTTTTTTTATAAAATCCATTTATATAACCTCCTTCAATTTAAATTTTTGTCTTCAAGTAATTCTCTTATAGTTTCTCTATTTAAATGCTTGTTTGTTCCGGGAATGATAGTTGTTTCATCTTCACCATATCTGTCTATGTATTCAACCATAAGTTTAAATACCATCTCAGTTGGTTTTAAGCCATCAAAAAAATCTTTTGGAACAGAATCCACAATATCTAGCATTCGTTGTTTTACATCAGCCATACTACTTATCAACTCCTTTCTTAAATTTCTAACAATAGTATATCACAAATTTAGAAAGAATAATATAGCTTTTTAATATTTAATAAATAATATTTGTTGTGGTGAATTAATTTTTAAGTAAGCATGATTGTACATGAATTATTAGGTTATAGCATTAGGCCACTAAATGAAAAATAAACCCAGTTTAGAAGAATTATCTAAACTGGGTTTAGATGATTATTTAATTATTTAAATATTTAAATAATCAGAAAAATTCATACATTCCTTTAATAGCTCTCTTGTTATTGTTATTGAATAACAATATTTTGAATTGAAATTATAATCTTGATAACACTTTTTCTCTAATTTGTAATAGTTTCTTTTAGATATACTTTTATTCTCTTGTAAATAATTGTCAATAATTATCGCAAAATAGAAAGCGTATTTAGCAAAACAAGAATTTTCTTCTCTTAAAAGAATAATGTAAAATTTTAGTTTTTCATCATCACTTTTAAAAGGTAGATTACTGTTAGGGTTAATATCATATTTGATTTTAAACCATGAATCCAGTATATCTGTAATTTTATCACCACGGTTTATAGTATAGTCCTTATCATCAATTATTGCTGTAAAAGAATCAATACCACTTTTATCTTCAGACAATATCCTTATTGCATGAAGAATTATTTCTGGAAAACTTGTTTCAAAATTAGGAATATGAGCATAGTAAGATGTTTCTTTCATAAGTAAATCTCCTTAAAAATTTTTTTAAAAACTTAATCAAATTAGTTATTTGATTTATATATTTTTGTATAACTAGTATATTACCATATATTGTGGCAAGAGTAAAATTACATAAATATATTGATAGATTAAAAATATTTCTTGTAAGAATATGTTATACATGATATAATATATGCATGATTGATAAACAAATAAAAAGTAAAATACTAAATTTTTATGAAAAAAAACAAGATAAAATGCTTGTTTCAACGATTATAGAAAAGGTAAATAGATTTGAAACAAGTAATCATTTAATATATACAACATTTTTGAACATGTACGAAAAAGAAATTGCTACATGTGTACTAAATAAATTAAATATTAGTTATTATATTTATAGCCCACTAGAAGATACATCTAAGTTTGTTATTTTCTTTTTCCCAGAATATATGTTGGATCAAAATATAGATTATGTTATATCAGAATATATTGAAGTAATTAAAATAATACCTAAAACTAAAGGGAAACTTATGCATAAAGATTATATGGGAACAATTTATTCATTAGGTTTAAAAGATGAAATGATAGGAGATATCTTTGTATATAATGATATATGTTATTTTTTCTGCTTTAAGAAAAATAGTAAATATATATGTGATAATTTGGTAAAGGTAGCAAGATCAGAAATAGAATTAAAGTGTATAGATATATATTCAGATGAAGTTTTGAAAATAAAAATAAAATTAAAAGATATGGATATAACTGTATCATCGCTTAGAGTAGATTTAATACTTTCTGATATTTTTACACTTAGTAGAAATGAAGTAAAACAAAAAATACAAAATGGAGATTTATATGTAAATTCAAAGGAAATGTTTTTTCCTGCATACATTGTAAAAGAAAACGATATAGTATCATTTAAAAGATGCGGAAAAATTAAAATTGGAAAAGTATTAAGACATACTAAAAACGGTAAAATTGTTGTAAACGTAAAAAAATACATTTAAAGAAGGAGTAAAGATGAAAGTTGCATTTTATACATTAGGTTGTAAAGTTAATCAATATGAAACTGATATTATGATAAAAGAATTTATGGATAAAGGCTATGAGGTCGTTAAATTTACAGAAAAAGCAAATATATATGTTATAAATTCATGTTCGGTAACTAATATGTCTACAAGGAAGACAAGACAATATTTAAGTAGAGCAAAAAATATGGGTGGTATTGTAGTTTTAGTTGGATGTTATGCTGAAGTGGTAAAAGAAGAAAGTGATATTAAAAATGTTGATTTAGTCCTTGGAAATGAAGAAAAAAAAGAAGTTGTAAAATATGTAGAAAAATATTTAGAGGAAAATAATATTAAATTTAGTGATAGCAAAATAGAAAATAACAAGGCTAAATATGTGATAGGAGATATTTCAAAAGTAAAAAAATATATTCAAAAAGAGAAGTTAGAAAAAGGAATAAATATACGAGAAAGTATAAAAATTGAAGATGGATGTAATAATTTTTGCTCATACTGTATAATTCCATATTTAAGAGGAAGAGTTAGGAGCAGAAGTTTAGAAGATATTAAAGATGAGGTAACATCTCTAGTAAAAAATGGAGTAAGAGAAGTTGTTTTAGTTGGAATTGAAATTGCATCCTATGGAAAGGACTTGGATGAAAATATTGATCTAGTTGACGTTGTAGAAACTATAAGCAAAATAGATGGATTAAATAGGGTTAGACTTGGTTCTTTAGAGCCAAGAATACTTACTGATGATAATATTACAAGGTTATCTAAAATTGATAAATTATGCCCTCATTTTCACATTTCAGTTCAAAGTATTGATAATGGTGTCCTATCAAGAATGAATAGACATTATACAAGAGAATTTTTGTTTGATAGAGTTTCTATGTTAAAAAAATATTTCCTACATCCTGCTATTACCTGTGATATTATTGTAGGTTTTCCTGGAGAAACAGATGAGGAATTTTCTAATACAATAGATGGTGTTAAAAAAATAGAGTTTTATGAATTACATGTATTTAAATATTCTAAAAGAAAGTGGACAAGGGCTGCTAAAATGGAAAATCAAGTAGATGGAAATATATCAGCAAAAAGAAGTGAAGAGTTAATTTCTATTGGAAATGAATTAAAAGATAAGTATATGAATGAATATTTAGGTAAGACTTTGGATGTTTTATTTGAATCATATGATAATGGATATTTATATGGATATACTCCAAATTATATAAAAGTTAAAGTAAAAGGGGATGAAAGTTTATGGGGAAAACAAGTTCCCGTAAAGTTATATTCAAAAGAAGAAGAATTAATGCTTGGAAGTATTTAAGATTAAAAAATATTTTAATAGTTGTAATTATTGTACTATCATTTGTGGCTTTATCAAGCGTAGTAAGTATGAAATTACTGGAGAAAAAAGCAGAAAAATCTACAATTAAATATGCTAAAGATAAAGAAGAAGTAAAAGATAATTCAAGTGATTTTGTTGTAGAAAATAATAATGATGAAAAAAAACAAGATAACCAAAAATCGGATAATAACAATTATAGCGAAAATACAAATATAGACTTAATGGTGCTTGGAGAGATAATGATGGGTGGTAAGGTTAAAACAAATTTAGACTATAATTATTTGATGGCATTTAAAAATATATATGATTTAACAAAAAAAGCAGATTTTACTTATGCCAATCTTTCTACTAATATAACAAACTTAGATAAAATTGAGGATGCAAAAACAAATTATTTAGTTACTAAGAATATTTTAAGCGCTTTTAATGCCCTAGGTCTTGATGCATTATCTATTGCTAATGATCATATAACTGATTATCCAAGTGAAATTATAAAAAATACAGAGAGTCTTTTAGAGGAAAATTCAATATATGTTGCTGGAAAAAAAGATATGCCTATGTACTTTGAAAAAGATGGTAAAAAAATTGCTATTGTTTCAACTAATTCTGTAATTATAGGTACAAAAGAAAACTATACTAAAAATGGTATAAGTGTATATGATGAAGATAATATTAAGAAGAATATTCAAGAAGCTAAAAAAATGGCTGATTTTGTTATAGTTGACATACATTGGGGAAAAGGAGAAGCGTCTTTTGGCGTAACTACACAAATGGAGGAAATGGCAAAATTTGTCATTGAAAGTGGTGCAGATTTGGTTATGGGAACACATGCCATAGGTATTCAACCTATTAGTACATACAACGGAAAGCCTATCATATACACAACAGGTTATGCTATGACAGATTTAGAATATGAAACTACAAAAGTAAGTTACTTATTTGATTTAAAATTTGAAAATACAAAACTTTCTAGCGTTGAGATGACGCCTATTTATATAAAAGATTCAAAAGAAGTTTTACTATATAAAGATTATGATGAGGTTGCTGCAAATATAAATATGAAAAGCATATGTAGTAGGACGCAAGAAAATGGTTTGAATGCAGAGATAAGTGATAATAAAATAATAGTAAAATTTTAGCTTGAATAATTGATATTTTTTAGTGTGTAAATTTTTTACCTTAAATATTATTTATATAAAAAACGGTTAAAATTAATAAAAAATATTTTCAAAATGTGAAACAAATTTCTAAAAAAACATAAAAAAGTTTCACGTTTTAAAGGAGGAATATCATGGAAGAAAAGGTTGAAATTATGAATCTTCTTCAAAGTAAGAGAAAACAATTCAAATAAATATATCTATGTACATTATTGAGAAGTGTAAGTGAATCTTTCAATGTAAAAAATTCTAGAGTATCTGAAATATTAGCAATACTATTAAATAATAACATGATAGAAAACACAGAAGGAAGTAAATATGAATTTAAAATATAGTCTGGTTTTCAATATAAAATTGTCCGGACAAAACCGAACTTTTTTCGGGAATATTATTTGATTAACCTGTTTAATGCTATTCAGAGCTGTTCACTTTTGTGGACAGCTTGAATCAATTATTTGAAGAAAATATGCTTGTAGTTTTAAAATAAATTAACAAACAATATTCAGATAAAAAGAAACTTGAAGAAATTGCAAAGAAGTTTAAATCAAATGAAGACAAAGAACAGGAATTAAAGAATAAACTAAAAACATATAATACTAGATAAAAACGAAAAGGCATAACAGATTATTAAAAATTTGTACAATAATTTTTTAAAAAGTGTCGACTAAAACTCTTAAAAAGTGTCGACTGCATATTGGCTATTTGTTGGAAAAATGCTATATTTAATTAAGAGGTGACTGAAATGGCAATTGATGAAAAAAATATAAAAAAAGATTAATTGAAAAAAAGTTAGAGGATTATTTATCAGTGTTTGGAGCTGTAAGCATAGAAGGACCAAAAGGGTGTGGTAAAACATGGACATCATTAAGACTTTCTAAGAGCGAAGTATATATGGATGATGATGTAAGAGAAATGGCAAAATTAGATGTAAAATCAATTTTTAATATAATAGGAAAGTCATATTGAAATTACCATGCCAAAATTTTTATAGCATGGTAATAGGACATTCGGAGTATGTTTTTTAAAAAATATATAAATTAACATATCATATATTTCTTGTCGAAAATCGCGATGAAAAGTATATAAAAATATATAACAAATGTTTACTATAGAACAAATGTGTGATATAATTATCTTGTAAAATGAAAGCGAGGTGATTAAATAAGTGAGAAATATACATCAGGAATAAGTACATTAGATAGAGAAGATATTATAAAAGAAAATTATAAAATAAATAGAAATATATATCCATTCAAACCATGGTATGAATACATATATGATATAATCGGGATAATGGAAGAGTGGAAATGTTTTAGATATAGGTAATATGAAGAATATGAACAATCTTATGATAATAAAGTTTGTAAATATATAATATTTAATAGAACAACTAATATAGAAAATAACGATGATTTAGAAAGAAATGATTTATGTTCTTGTGGTTCGGGTAAAAAATATAAACAATGTTGTGGAAAGTAGCAAAAAATAATGGAAAACTAATAATTATAAAATTGTAAATTAGTTCGAGTTATATAACTTGTCCACAAAATATTATAAATATATAGTAAAATAAGGGTGTGAACGAGAAATAATGTGTTGACACTTTTTAAATTTAAAAAGGAGGTTTTTAATGGAAGAAAAAAATAATATAGTAATATATCAACTAGAAGATGGTAAAACAAAAATAGACGTAAAACTTGAAGATGAAACAGTATGGCTATCACAACAACAAATGGCAGAATTGTTTTCGACATCTAGAACAAATATTATTGAACATATAAATAATATTTATGCTGAAGAAGAATTGGATAAGAATTCAACATGTCAAAATTTCCGACAAGTTCGAATAGAAGGTAATAGAACAGTAAATAGAGAGATTCCATATTACAATTTAGATATGATTATATCTTTAGGATATAGAATAAAATCCAAAGTTGCTACTAATTTTAGAAGATGGGCGACTGAAAGATTAAAAGAATATATGATTAAAGGCTTCACTATGGACGATGAAAGACTTAAAGGTAATAGTGGAGGTAATTATTGGAAAGAATTACTTGCTAGAATTAAGGATATTAGGTCATCAGAAAAAGTATTATATAGACAAGTCCTTGATTTGTATGCAACTGCTGTAGATTATGATCCTAAAGACAGTAAATCAATTGAATTCTTTAAAATTGTGCAAAATAAACTTCATTATGCTGCCCATGGACATACAGCATCTGAAGTAATATATGAAAGAGCAAATTCTGATAAACCTTTTATGGGATTAACTACTTTTAAAGGTGATTTGCCAGTAATGAGTGATGTTGTAATTGCTAAAAATTATTTAACAGAAGAAGAAATAAAAATTTTAAATAATTTGGTTTCTGGATATTTTGATTTTGCAGAAATACAAGCAATTAGACATAATCCTATGCATATGGAAGATTATATTAGACAACTGGATACAATCCTTTCCAGTACTGGAGAAAAGTTACTTGTGGGTGCAGGTGCAATTAGCCATAATAAAGCAATAGAAAAAGCAAAAGATGAATATAAGAAATATCAAGTAAAAACAATAAGTCCGGTGGAAAAAGAGTATTTAGAAACTTTAAAAGCAATAAGTAATAAAATTGATGATAAAGCAAAGAGTGAATAGAGTGTATCATGTAGATATACTCTATTTTTATATAATAGAAAGTAATATAGAAATTACCATGCCAAAATTTTCATAGCATGGTAATAGAACATATGGAGTATGCTTTTTAAAAAATATATAAATTAACATATCATATATTTTTTGTCGAAAATCGCGGTGAAAAGTATAAAAAAATACATAACAAATGTTTGCTATAGAACAAATGTGTGGTACAATCATCTTGTAAAATGAAAGCGAGGTGATTAAATAAGTGAAACTAAGTTTTAAATATACGATAACAAAAATAGGAAATAAAAATATCAGGTAAGGAAGCCAAAAGTAAAAATAAATACATAAATGAGAAAATAAAAAAGTTACGACAAATCGAGATGAAAATGAGAAAAATAAGTAAAAAATATAAAAATGTGAAATAAAAATATATAAAGAACAATAAAAAGTTTCACATTTTTGGTAAGCCTTATGTGTAAAATATTAGGCTTTATCTTTTACTTTTTGTTATTTCTTATACCTAAATTTTTCATTTTGGTTGAAATTTAAGTAAAAAAGTTATATAATATATTTCATATAGGTTGTGTTTGAAAATTAAGGAAGGAAAGATAGGAATGAAAAAAACGATAGTAGTTATTTGTACCATACTTGGTATGATAGTAGGTGTTGCAGTAGGCGACGCTTTAAAAGGTGTTAATTATTTAAATTGGCTTTCAATAGGTGGAGCTTTTGGATTTCAAAATCCCGTAACAATTGACCTTAGTTTTATACAGTTTACTATAGGTTTTTGGTGTAAGGTTAGTGTTTGTGGTGTAGTTTTTATGATTATTTTTGCTTTTCTATCTAAGAAAATCTTAGATTGGCTAAAAATATAAAATATTTACCACCAGACGACAGACCATATGAGAGACTGGAACTCATGGGAGAGTCTAATTTAACAAATTCGGAACTTTTAGCAATAATAATAAAAAATGGGACTAGGAAATATAATTGTTTAGAGATAGCACAAAATATTTTAAAATTAAATGTTAATAACTCAAATATGTCTGATTTGGAGTTTTTAAGTAATCTCTCATTAGAAGAGCTCAAAGCTTATGAGGGAATAGGAAAAATAAAGGCTATACAAATAAGAGCTGTAATTGAACTTTCAAAAAGAATTGCAGCGACATATTCGCATGATAAAAAGAGGGTTAATTCTCCAAGGGATATATTTGAAGTTCTACATAAAAATTTCATCGGAAAAAAACAAGAAGAACTTAAAACAGTTATACTAGATAAATCAAACAAAGTTATGTCCGTTATAACAAATGCTATAGGAAGTACTGATAATATAAATATTGGAGCTAAAGAGATTTTATCTGAACCAATAAAACAGATGGCAAGCTCAATAATATTAGCACATAATCATCCAAGTGGAAATCTAAAGCCAAGTAAGGCTGATATTAGATTTACACAAAAAATAGATGAATGTGCTAAATTGTTTAGTATAGAACTTTTAGATCATTTAATTATTTCAAATAAGGGATATGTTAGTTTAAAAGAAATGAAAATTATATAAATTTAGAAAAATATAAGATAAGGTGGTAAAAAATGGGTATAATATCAAAAGACATAGGAATAGATCTTGGAACATCTAATATAAGAATTCATTTAAAGGGAAAAGGTGTTGTGCTAAGTGAACCTGCTGTTGTTGCAATAAATCAAATTACAGGAGAAATTCTTGCTGTAGGAAATCAAGCTAAAGAGATGATAGGAAGAACACCAGATTCTATAGTTGCTTTTAAACCTTTAAAAGATGGAGTTATTGCAGATTTTGAATCTACAAGAGCTCTTATGCAAAATTTGATTTCAAGAGTTGTTCAAAAGAGTCTGTTTTATAGACCAAGAATAGTTGTTTCTATTCCATCAGGAATTACAGATGTTGAGGAAAGAGCTGTTGAAGGAGTAGTTTATAAATCTGGTGCTAAAGAAGTATATTTAATGGAAGAAGTTATGGCTGCTGCAATAGGATCTGGACTTGAAGTTGAAAAACCAGAAGGAGCTATGATAGTTGATCTTGGTGGTGGAACAAGTGAAATGGCTGTTTTATCTCTTGGTGGAATAGTTGTATCTAATTCTGTTAAAATTGCAGGAGAAAAGTTAGACAAAGATATTGTTGAATATATAAAACAAAAATTTAATGTTATAATTGGCGATGGTGAGGCTGAAGAAGTTAAAAAACAAATAGGTGCTGCAACAGCTGCAATGACTGAAGATAGAATGGAAGTGAAGGGAAGAAATTTACTTACAGGACTTCCTGAAACTATAACTGTAACAACAGAAGATATAAATGAAGCAATGAAGGACTCATTAAATGAAATTTTAAGAATAATAAAACTTACTTTAGAACAAACCCCCCCAGAATTGGCTTCTGATATAATGGAGAGAGGTATCACACTTTCTGGAGGACTATCTTTACTTAGAAATATAGATAGATTAATAAGTGATGAAACAGGTATGCCTGTGTTTATTGCAGATGAACCAGAAAAATGCGTTGTAAAAGGTGTAGGTATGGCTCTAGATAATATAGAGGTATTAAAAAAAGCTACAAAAACAAGAAAATAAAAGGAGAAATACATGAATTATAGGTATAATTTTAATGATAAAAAGGAATCAAATAAAAAAAAGATTATATTCTCTATTGTTTTTATATTAATTGTAATAATGATATCAGCAACTTTTTTCAGAAATAGTGAGAATAAAGTAGTAAATGCTATTTCAAGTGTTTTAAGTTATCCTGTAATTGGTGTTAAAAATGCGTTTTCTTGGGTAGGTAACGGAGCAAAGAATATTTTTACTAATAAAGATAAATTATTAGAGGAAAACAAAAAGCTAGAAGAGGAAAATAATAATTTAAAACTACAAGCTTTGGAAACTGAAAAAATATTACAAGAAAATGAATCTTTAAAAACAATGCTTGATATAAAAAATTCATACAAGCATTTTAATTTAAAACTTGGAAATGTAATATATAGAGAACATGATAATTGGACACAAACATTTCAAATAAATATAGGGTCTAATGATGGAGTAAAATTAAATCAAGCTGTTGTTCATAAAGATGGATTAGTTGGATATATTTCAAAAGTAAATGACACAACAAGTACGGTTACAACTATACTTGACCCATCATCAGCAGTTAGCGTAAATATAAGTACTATAAATGAACCTGCTATGTTACAAGGTGATTTATCTTTAAAGTCAAAAAACCAACTCAAGTTAGATTTTATAGAGTTAGATGCTGAAGTATCTATAGGCGATATGCTTTATACTTCTGGTCTTGGTTCAATGTATCCAAGTTCAATTCCTGTTGCTAAAATAACAGAAGTTGTCAGTAAAAAAAATGATATAAATAGATATGCAATTACTGAGCCTTGTGTAGATATTAAAAAAATATCAGAGGTTGCAGTAATAATAAATTAAGGGAAAGTAAATTATGAAAAAAACACTTACAATAATATATATAATACTTTTTGTTATAGCTATATTTGTACTCCAGATGTTTGTAATTGATAGCAGGGAGTTATTTGGAGTAAAACCTAATTTAATCCTTATTTGTGTGATTGTAGTAAGTTTATGGTTTGGGGTTTATACAGGTTCAATTTTTTCACTTATAATAGGCATGGTTACAGATATATTATTTGGAAATGGAATAGGACTTTTTACAATAAGTTATTCTATTGTAGGAGTATTAGTAGGGCTTTTTAGTAATAATTATAGGAAAGAAAGTAAAGTTGCACTTGTATGTGTAACATGTATATCCACAGCAATTTTTGAACTAGTTGAATATATCATGTGTTTTGCAACTACAAATACATATACAAGTATTTTGTATTTTCTTTACCAAGTAGCTATTACTTCTATTTTAAATATAATAATTGTCTATATTGTACACTCATTGTTATATAAATTAATATTATTTTTTGAAAATGGATTAGACATATATGATATGTAAAGAAGGTGAAGAGTTATAAAAAAAATATTTACTAGATTTTTAGATGTTATAAAAGATAGATACCTTATCATGTATATAGTTGTTATAGTAATCTCTGTTATATTTATAGCAACCCTTTTTAATTTACAAATAGTAAATGGTGAAAATTATAGGGAACAATCTGAAAAAAGAATGCTTAGAACCAAAAATATTACTGCACCACGTGGAGAAATATATGACAGAAATGGTGTAATTCTTGCAACTAATAAATTATCATATGATGTTGAATTATATAAAGTTCGTGTAAGTACGAAAGAGCAGAATGATGGTATATTAAGACTAGTTGAAATTTTAAATGAAAATTCAGATAAAGTATACTCTACTTTTCCAGTAAATGATGATTTAAACGGATTTAATTTTGAAAATACCGAAGAGGAGCAAAAGTGGAAAAAAGAAATGAAACTTGATAGTACTCTAACATTTGATCAAGTAATAGATAAATATATTGAAAAATATGAACTTCAAGATTATTCTGATAATAGATTAAATCAAATAAAAATGATAGAGATAAAATACGAAGCAAATCTTAATGGATATTCATTGTTTAATAGTGCAACAATAGCTAAGGATATTTCACAAAAATCTGTTGCAAAAATTGGAGAAGAAAAGTATAAAATTTATGGTATAAGTATAGTATCTGTGCCTAAAAGATATTATCCAAATGGAAATTTACTTTCACATACAATAGGTTATGTAAGTAAAATAAGTAGTACGGAGTATGAGAAGAAAAAAGAACAAGGATATAATGTAAATAGTGTTATAGGTAAAGCTGGCATTGAACAATCATTTGAAAAATATTTAAGAGGAAATGACGGTGTAATAAAAGAAGAAACAGATACTCTTGGAAATGTTTCATCACAAACAGAAACAACTGAGGCAAAATCAGGTGACAATGTTACTCTTACTATTGATTATAGACTTCAAAAAGTTGCAGAGGAATCTTTGCTTAACACAATTAATGGACTTCAAAACGGAACATTGGTTGGAAAGAAATTTTCAGATGCAAATGCAGGAGCAGTTGTTGTTCTTGATGTAGATAGTGGAGAAGTGTTAGCATCAGCAAGTTATCCTACATATGATATAAATAGTTTGATAGGAGGTATATCTATTAAAGATTGGAATGCCTTACAAAATAATTCACTTCATCCAATGGTAAATAGAGTGGTGTCAGGAATATATTCACCAGGTTCTACATTTAAAATGCTAGTAGGTATGGCAGGACTTATGAATGGAAAAATTACTGTTGATGAAAAGTATTATGATCCTGGAATTTATCCATATGGTTATCATCCTAAATGTTGGCTGTATACTGATAGGCATATGACTCATGGATGGATAAATATTGAAGGAGCAATAAAAGGTTCATGTAACTGCTATTTCTATGAAGTTGGAAGGAGAATTGGAATATCTGAGATTGTAAAATATGCTAAGTTATTTGGACTTGGACAAAAAACTGGAATAGAACTTTCTGGTGAGGCAGCAGGTACAATTGCTGGAGCAGATGATAAGTCAGAAGATGGATTAAAAAGTCCATGGTATTTAGGAGATACTTTATCTGCAGCAATAGGTCAGTCAGGTAGTTCATATACACCTATACAGCTTGCAAATTATATTGCTACAATTGCGAATGGAGGAAAATTAAATAAGGTGTCATTGATTAAATCTGTGGATAATGAAGTTGCTGGAACTAGTGAGTCACTTGCAGATATAAACAAATATACCAGTGAGTATACTGGTGTTAATTTTGAAGAAAAGGACCTTAATATAAATTCTGAATATATTGATGCAATAAAAAAAGGAATGCTTTCTGTTACTAGTGAAACAGGAGGGACTTCATATATAGTGTTTAAAAATAGTGATATACAGGTTGCAGGTAAAACAGGAACAGCTCAAGTACCAAATGGTAATAACAATGGTATATTTGTTGGATTTGCTCCATATGATAATCCAAAAATTGCAGTTGTTGCTGTAATTCAACATGGTGGAGAGGGAACATATACTGCAAATGTTGTAAAACCTATTATGGAAGAATACTTTAATATAGATAAAGAGTCAAAGCAAAATGAAAAAGCTCAAAATGTCTCAAATCAAGATATAAAATTTTAATGTGTAAAAGAAGGGAAATAAAATGGAGAAGATATCGGTAGTAGTTCCTTGTTATAACGAGGAAAAGTCATTACCTTTTTTCTACGATGAAATGAAAAAGGTAATGAAGAAAATGAGTAATAGTGAATTTGAACTTATTTTTGTAAATGATGGTAGTAAAGATAAAACAATTGATGTTATAAGAGAATTTGCAAGAAATGATAAAAGAGTTAGATTTTTATCTTTTTCAAGAAATTTTGGTAAAGAGGCGGCGATGTACGCTGGATTTAAAGAAGCAACAGGTGATTACGTAGCAGTAATGGATGCAGATTTACAAGATCCACCTGAACTTCTTGAGGATATGTTAAAGTATATAAAAGAAGAAGGTTATGATTCAGTTGCAACAAGAAGGAAGACAAGGAAAGGTGAGCCTTTTATTAAGTCTATATTTTCTATTATATATTATAGATTAATTAGAAAAATGACAAAACTTGATATTGTAGATGGTGCAAGAAATTATAGACTAATGACAAGACAAATGTTAAATAGTGTACTTGAAATGGCAGAATATAACAGATATCTAAATGGAATATATGCTTTTGTGGGGTATAATACTAAATGGATTTCTTATGATAATAAAGAAAGAGTGGCTGGTAAAACAAACTTTTCGTTTTTCAAATTAGTAAGCTACGCATTAGAGGCAATAACATCGTTCTCATCTTTTCCACTTAGACTTTCAGCAATTTTAGGAATGTTTTTATGTTTTGTTTCTTTTATATTTATAATTTTAATAATAGTTCGTACACTTGCATATGGTGATCCTACAAGCGGTTGGCCATCAATGGTATGTATAATGGTCTTTTGTGCAGGGCTTCAACTATTTTTCCTTGGAATAATAGGAGAATATTTATCAAAGACATATTTAGAAACTAAAAATAGACCTATATATATTGTTAAAGAAACAGAGAAAGATTTAAAATAGATATATAATTATATAAACCAATTTTACTTTTGCAGTAAAGTTGGTTTTTGCATGAGAAAAATTTCCAAAAATTTTAAAAAAATAAAATTAAATATTGAATAATGTTAAAATTTAATATAAAATAAAAATATAATATTTTTTTGTTATATATAGGAGGTTTTTATATTATGGAGAGTAAAAGAAAAAATGTGTATATTACTATATTTGTAATTACAACAATTATCGCAGCAGGACTTGCAATATTTTTTAAAGTGGATGGCGATAATAAATTAAAAAGTATGGAGGCAAAAGTTGAAGAAAATTTAGGTGATAATAGTGCTCAAGAAAGTCGTATAGATGTAAGTCTAGATAATAAAACTGAAGCAAAAAATGTAGAAACAAAGTATGTTTTCTATCCTGAAATTGATTCATCAAAATGTATAAACAAGCAAGAAGGTGTGGAGTATAAAAAAAGAATCTCAGAAGAATTAGTTCCTCTTACATGTATCGTAAATGACGATAAAAAATCAGCTACTCTAACAACTGATTGGAATTATGCTTCAAAAGTTTGGGGATTTGTTCCAAATGGTGGAAATGGAATATATGAACAAAAAAATTCTAGTGGATTTCAAGGAGAAATCGTAAATGTAATTTCTACTGGTTGGGGACAAACAGCTGATTATTCTACTTTATTGTTTTTAATGAAAGATGGAACTGTAGAGTATGTACCAGTATATAACGCATATAAAACATCAAATTATAATTCACGTGGAAAAATATCTGGAGTTACTGATATAGTATATATTGGTAATGTAAGTGCAAATGGATATTGTGAACCGATTGCTATGAAAAGTGATGGAAGTTTTTATATTTTGAGTGACATACTAAAAGGTACAGGAAATTACAATTTCTAATTCCTATTTTATGATAATAGTTGATTTTTAAGGACTTGTTTATATTTTAAGCAAGTCCTTTTCTTTATGTTAACATGCTTTAAAAATGTAGTTTTTTGTAAAAAAGGGTTTAAAAATTAAAAATCATGTGATATAATCATCCCAGGTGATTATATGAAATATAAAGTAATTGAAAATATTAACCCTAATATATTCAGAGGGTATGATATTAGAGCAATTTACGGAAAAGACTTAGATGAAAATATAGCATATACAATAGGACTTGCATATGCAAAGTACATAAGAAATAATGGGTATGATAGATGCGTTATTGGAAGAGATAATAGAAGTTCATCACTTCCACTATCTGAAGCTTTAATTCAAGGTATAATTGAAGGCGATAATATAGAGGTTATTGATATAGGTTTAGTTACAACACCAATGTATTATTATGGACAGATATTTTTAAATGATGGTAAAAATATAATGCCTGGAATAATGATTACTGCAAGCCACAATCCAAAAGAATATAATGGTATGAAGATGACTGTAAATGACTTTGGAAATGCTTGTGGAGAAATGATACAACAGTTTAGAAGATTTGTTGAAGAAAACTCTAAAAAAGAAGTAAATAATGAAAGAGAAGTTATAGGTCATGTTGTAAAAGAAAACGTAAGAGAAGGATATCTTAATTTAGTAAAAAAATCAATTGACCTAGGTGATAAAAAAATAAAAGCAGTTGTTGATACTGCTAATGGAACAGCATCAATTATAGCACAAGAAATGTTTGATATGTTTAAAGATAAAATAGAGATGATTCCTTTATATATGGAATCCGATCCTGAATTTCCAAATCATCATCCAGATCCAAGTGTTGAATCTAATAATGAAGATTTAAAAAAAGCTGTTTTGGCAAACAAGGCTGACCTTGGAATTGGCATCGATGGTGATGGTGATAGAGTAGGAATTATTGATGAAAATGGAAAAATGATATTTGCTGATTTTTATGCAATAATTGTTTGGCGCTATTTAATGGATAAAGTTACAAACAAAAAAGCTTTATTTGATGTAAAATGTACAAAATCTCTTGCTGATGAAATTGAAAAATTAGGTGGAACACCAGTATGTTATAGAACTGGTAATTCATACATGAAAGCTAAAATGAGAGATGACGATTTTATGTTTGGTAGCGAACTATCAGGACATGTATGGTTTAGAGATAAATGGCCTAATATTGATGATGGACTATATGCAGGTTTAAGACTAATTGAAATAATGTCTAAAACTGGCAAGTCTATAACTGAAATGTTAGAGGGAATAAACAAATATTATTCTACACCTGAAATTAAGTTTGAAGCAAGTGATGATGTTAAATTTAAGATTATAGAGAAAATTAAAGAATATTGTATTGATAAAGGATACAAAATAAATGATATAGATGGCGTTAGAGCAGAATTTGATAATGGATGGGCATTAGTTAGAGCATCAAACACAGGACCTAATATTACAGCTAGATTTGAAGGTAAGACAGAAGAAGACATGGAAACAATAAAAGATGAATTTATTGGATTAATAAAATAAAGGATATAAAATGGATTTTTCAGTTAATTATTATAATAATGAATATAATAAGCAATATTTATTTGATGAAGAGATTTATTTAAAATATCCTGGGTTTTCTGCAAGCTTAGATGAAATGGTAACAATGCCAAAAATAAAAAACAAAATATTACTTCATGGCATTGTACCATCATCAGGTTCGATATTTGATGAACATTTATGTGACAATATGGATGAGTGGGTAAAGTTATTTAAAGAACATAATAATAGATGGGTTTCTTTACATTTTTATTATAATAGTAAAATTTGTTGTGAGAAAGATATAGATAAAGTTTGTAAAAATAATATAAAAAAAATTAGAGAAAAACTACCTAATATACCAATTATTATAGAAAATGTACCTTATCCATATAAAGATATAAATTGGTTTTTGTATCCAGAAAAAATAAGTGAATATTGTAATAAATATGATTTAGGAATGATTTTAGATATTGCTCACATGTGTGTAGCATGTAAAAATTTAGATATGGATGTAACTGATTATATATCTAAACTTCCTTTAGATAAAATAATTGAGATACATATTTCTGGATATTATGATGATGGTGTTAAATATGAAGATGCTCATTTAGAATGTTTTGACACAATTTATAATCTGTATTACATGATTTTAAAAATAGCTAAAAATGTAAAAATGACTACATTAGAATATCCTGTTTATAATAATATTCCTGTAGTTATTAAATATTTAAAAGATAACGATTATGATAATATATATAATATACAAAAGAAACAAATTAATAAATTAAAAGAAATATATAATAAATGTTTAAATGAAAATAAAACAAAAGGAGAGTAACAATGAATTTTATAAATAAATGCAAAGAAATATACCAATATAGACATATGCTAAAAACATTGGTAAAACAAGATATAAATGGGAGATATAAAGGATCCTTTTTAGGGTTTTTATGGACCTTGCTTAATCCACTACTTATGCTTTTGGTATATTCTTTAATATTCCAATTTGTATTTAGAACAGGAATAGAACATTATTCTATTTATTTATTTATATGTTTGATGCCATGGAATACTTTTGCAAATACAATTGCAATAGGTACAGTGTGTGTATCAAATAATGGTAGTATATTAAAGAAAGTGTATTTTCCAAGAGAAATTTTACCGTTGGCTGTTGTTATAAGTAATACAATACAATATTTTTTTAGTGCGGTTATAATCTTTATAGCATTACTTGTATCTGGTGTTGGGGTGTCGTGGTGTGCATTATTCTTGCCTTTAATTGTTTTAATACAGGCAATATTTAGCTTTGGAGTTATAATGTTACTTTCTGCAGCAAATGTGTATGTAAGAGATGTACAATATATAATGAATCCAGTTATGATGATATGGATGTATGCATGTCCAATACTATATAGCATTTCAATGGTTCCAGAGAGATTTTTAAAGATATATAAGCTAAATCCTATGACACTTATTATGATGGAATATCAAAATATTTTATATAATAAAACATTGCCAAATTTTAGAAATTTAGGAATTATTTTTTTAGGTTCCTTAATTTTACTAGTAATAGGATATTTAGTGTTTAATAAACTACAAAGACGTTTTGCAGAGGAGGTTTAATAGTGGCAAAAAAAAGTAAAAAAGACGATATAGCAATATCTGTAAAAAATGTTACAAAAGAATTTACAGTTTATGAAGATAAAGCATATTTTTTAAAAGAAAGGCTTGCTAATTTAAAAAGAAATAAAAAGTCTAAACATGTTGTGTTAAAGGATATTTCATGTGATATACATAGAGGCGAAACAGTTGCACTTATAGGGGTAAATGGCTCAGGAAAATCAACTTTACTTAAACTTATGAATAAGATAATTTATCCGGAAAAAGGAACAATTACTGTAAATGGTAAGCTTTCAAGTATGATCGAACTTGGAGCAGGGTTTAATACTGATTTTACAGGAAGAGAAAATATATATTTTAACGCTTCTATGTATGGACTTGGAAAAAAAGATGTTGATCCAATTATAGATAAAATTATTGATTTCTCTGAACTTGGTGATTTTATAGATGTACCAGTTAGAACTTATTCATCTGGTATGTATATGAGACTTGCATTTTCAATTGCAGTAAATGTACAAGCAGAAATTTTACTTATTGATGAAATTCTTGCTGTTGGTGATGCACATTTCCAAGATAAATGTTTAAAGAAGATGAAAGAATTAAAAAAAGAAGGAAAAACAATGGTGTTTGTATCTCATTCTATGCCTACAGTTAAAGAGTTTTGCGATAGAGCTCTTTGGATATATGAAGGGCAACTTAGAATGGATGGGAATGTTGAAGAGGTAGCAAAGGAATATATGAAAGTGCAAGGATAATAAGGAAGGATAAAAAATATGGTAGATAAATTTTTAAAAAATTCTACGGTTTTCAAATATTTTGAAAAGAATTTTAAAATTTTTGAAAATAATTTTAAAAATATTGAAAATAATATAAATCAAAATAATTCTAAATTGGAAGAACGAATAGAAATGTTGACACAGGAAAATAAAAAGCTATTTAACCAGTGCATAGAATTACAAAACCAAGTTAAAGTAATCTCTGAAGAAAATAAATCAATAAGTAATAGAATGCTTAGTGAAATAAAAAATGTAAATGTAGAACTTTTACCTTACAATATTCCTACTGATAAACAAAAAATACTTGTTATGGGATTTTTCGGAGCTCCTAATACAGGCGATGAACTTATGTTGCAATCAATAATTGATAAGCTAAATTTAAATAATCTTGAGGTTAGTGTTATGATTGCTGATAATCAAGATTTTGTTTTAAACAGTAATAAAAATTTAAACTATATACATTATCCTAGAACACATACAGATTTGAATATTTTAACTAATTATTTTGATAAAATTATTTTTGCAGGTGGAGCATTAATAGATGATACACAATTTGGAAATAAACAAACTCAATATACAAGTCTATATAATTTACTTATTTCTTTTGGAGAAAGTATTATAAAAAAAGGTAAAAAATTATATCTTATTGGACTTAGTACTGCTAATACATTTACAAATAATGACTACTTAGAAAAATTAAACTTTATAGCAAAGAATGCTGAATATTTTTCACTAAGGGATACAAATAGTATTCAAACCTTAAAAAAATATAATATAGATACTGATAAAATAAAAGTAATAGATGATTTAGTTTTTCAATGCCTAATAATATTAATTGTGATGAAATCCATGATGATGAATTTTCTATAGGAATAGTATTTGTAAATTATGTTGATTTAAAAGTTTTATTAAAAATGATTAATGATGTAGAAAATTTTTTAAAAAACTCCATATCATGTAAAAAGAAAATAAAATTGATACCTTTTTATGATTTTTGCCATGCTGACATTAACAAGTATAACGAGATTGTAAATAATTATTGTGGTGATATTAAAATAGAAATAGTAGAATATGAGTCTGATTATATTAAGATTTCAAATATTTTACGTAGTTGTAATATGTTGATAGGGATGAGATATCATTTATCTTTGATGGGCTTAAAGCTTGGTATTCCTACTTTACATATTGTTTATGATGTACATAGTCATTATATAAACAAAATGAATTACTTGTTGAAAATGTTTGATGCTGAAGAGTATAAAGTGTCTTTAAAAGACTACATTGAGAATGAATCGGATATTATTTTTAAGAAATTAAAAGAATTATATAAAAATAGAGAGTCTATTTCAAATAATACAAAAGAAATATCAGAAAAAATTAGGAGTAAATCACAAAAGGAATGTAATGAAATAATAAAGCTAATTGAAAATACGTAAATAAGGGGGAATTTAACAATGTATACAGACCTATTAAAATGTAGTATTTTAAAAGTCAAAAATAATAATATAACTGTTGAAAAGAATGGAAAAGGTATTGTTGTAAGAAATGATACTAATAAGCCTGGATTATTAGTGTTTTGTCATTTGTTTAAAAACAATTTAGAATGTACTACTATTGATTTTAAAGGAAAAATATTAAAAGGAAAGCAGTGTAGTTTAAATTTAGTTAATAGGAAAATAGAAGTTATCGAAAATTTTAATATAAATTCTAAAACATGTACTAAAAGGAAACTAAAATATTTTGTTGCACAATTGGTGGTTGAACCAAATTCTGCATCAGAAATAACAAAAATAAATATTGAATTTAGCAAAGAAATTAGTGCATCTTTTTTTAATAATTTAAATTCTGATATGGTGGTTATAAGTCCAGGATATCCATCACTCAAAAATAAGTATCAATGTGGGTTTGTTCATACTAGAGTTAAAGCATATAATGAATATGGTATAAATATAGATGTAATATCTACCGAAGATAATATAGATTATACAATGCTTTATGAATTTGAGGGCGTTAAAGTATTAAAAATATCTTATACAAAATTAAGAGAAGTTTTACAAGAAAAAAAATATAGAGTTATAAATCTTCATTTATTGAATATAAAATTTGCTAATATTCTTGATGCTGTTGATTTAAGTAAAACAAAAATATATTTTTATTCACATGGCGGTGATACTCTATATTGGGATTATTTAAAATTAAATTCTAAATATTTTGATAAAGATATTAAAATACCAGAGTATCAAATTAAACAATTTAATGAGTTAGATAACTTTATTTCAAGATATAATAATATGCCTAATGTAAAATGGATTTTTGGAGGGGATTGGACAAGAAGACACAGTGAAGAATTAATTGGAATTAAATATAATAATTATTCAATAATTCATAATCCGATTGATAATGAAACCTTTAAATTTAGTGAGAAATCAGATGATTTAAGAAAAAAAATATTTGTAATAAAAAAATTTGATAATATTAATTCCTATGCAAATGATATAGTTACTAGAACGATTATTGAATTAAGTAAAAAAAGTTTCTTTAATGATTTGGAATTTAGTATTTATGGTGATGGAAATTATTTTGAAGAATTAACAGAGCCATTAAGGGAATTTAAGAATGTTCATCTTTATAGAGGATTTTTGACTCATGAGGAAATTGCAAATATTCATAAAAACAATGGTATAGGGTTATTTCCAACACGTTATGATACACAAGGTGTTTCTGCATGTGAGGCTGCAGCTTCAGGATGTGTTGTTATTTCGACTAATACAACGGGAGTAAGCCAGTTTATAAAGCCTGAATTTAATACTTTGTGTGACGTAGAAGATTATAGGCAATATGCTAGCAAAATAGAATATTTTTATAATAATCCTTTAGAATTTAAAAAATTATCATACAAGATGCATGAAAGTATAGTTAATCAGTGCAGTTTTAATAATACTATAAAAAAAGAAATAGAAATGATAAAAAAGGATATGAATAATTTTGAAGAGTATGTATATCCTTATAAAAAACCAATAGATAATCCATTATTAACTATTGCTGTTCCTTCATATAATGTATCAAAATATTTAAGAAATTCTATTTTTTCATTAATTAATCATGAATTGTGTGATAAAGTAGAAGTATTAATTATAAATGATGGATCAAAAGATAATACGGCAGAAATAGGAAGAGAACTAGAACGTCTTACAACAATTGACGGAAAAAGTATTGTAAAGCTTGTAGATAAGCCAAATGGTGGACATGGTTCCACAATTAATAAGGGTATAGAACTTGCAAGAGGAAAATACTTTAAGTTAATGGATGGAGATGATTATTTTGATACATTAGAGTTGATGAAACTTATACAAAAATTGGAAAATGAAACAGCTGATATTATTTTAACTAATTATGTTGAGGACTCATCAATCATAAATATACATAACACAATTAGACATTATGATTTCATGGTTCCAGGATATTTATATGATATAGAAGATTTGCTTTATACAAACTATGGCTTTGGAAAATGGGGCCCTTTACTTTCTACATCAACTTATAAAACTAGTTTATTAAAAGATAGTAATTTTAAAATATCAGAACATTGTTTTTATGTTGATATGGAGTATAATTTAAATGGATTTTTACATGCCAAAACTGTAAAATATTACCCATTAGATATGTATATATATTACATTGGAAGAGCAGGGCAATCTGTATCTGCTGAATCTTTTGTAAGAAATTATAAAAATCATGAACATGTTACATTAAGATTAATTAGTGAATTATATAAAAGCAAAAATAAAGTTTCTGATAAAAAAATAAATTATTTTATAAATAATACATTACTTTTAATGATAAAGTTACAATATAATTTGACATTTAATAATTTTAAAACTTTAAAGCAATTTTTTGAATTTGATAGTAAATTAAAGAAATATCCAGAACTATATAATATGAAAGAAGTATGTAATTTTAAAGTTAGAGCTTCTAGAATGTTTAAGAATAAAAAAATTGTTTCAATCTTGTGTAAATTTTTTAAAGGTGATGTAAAGTAAGTATATAAAAAAGGGGAAAAAATATGATTAATGAAGAAAAAAAAGTTAAATATCTTATTATAGGTGCAGGAATATCTGGTTTAAGTTTTGCAAATGAATTAGGTAATAACAATTATATTATAGTTGAAAAAGAAAATGAAGTAGGAGGATTTTGCAGAACAATAAAAAAAGGTGAATATATATGGGATTATGCGGGACATTTTTTTCATTTTAAAACTGATGAGATAAAGAAAATGTTTATAGATAATGTGGGTGAAGAAAATATTATTTGTAAAAATAAAAATACAAAAATATATTATAAGGGGGATTTTATCGATTATCCTTTTCAATCAAATATACATCAGTTAAAAAAAGATGAATTTATTGAATGTTTGTATGATCTTTTTAATAAAGAAGAAAAGGAAAATTATGAAAATTTTCTAGATATGTTATATGGTAAATTTGGTAAGGCTATTGTTGAAAAATTTTTGAGACCATATAATGAAAAATTATATGCCTGTGATTTATCAATTTTGGATAAAGAAGCAATGGGAAGATTTTTCCCATATGCCGATATTAAACAAATAATAAATAATATGAAAGATTCAAAGGATAAATCATATAATAATACTTTTTTATATCCTGTATTTGGAGCTAGTTACTTTATTGAAAAAATATATGATAAACTTGATAAGTCAAGAGTCATGTTAAACACTGAAATAGTATCTATTGACAGTGAATCAAAAATAGCATTATTAAGTACAGGTGATAAAATAAAATATGATTATTTAATTAACACTTCACCATTAAATAGATTTTTAGAAATGCTAAATAATAGCTATGAAAATCTTATTAAAAGTTTGTCATATAATAAAGTTTTAGTTTTAAATTTAGGATTTAGTAAAAAATCAGACATGAAAGAACATTGGATATATATTCCAGACAAAAATATAAATTTTTACAGAATAGGTTTTTACGATAATATACTTGATTCTGATAAATTAAGTATGTATATAGAAATAGGGTTTAAAAAAGATGATAATATAGATATCAATGAACAATTAAAATTAACTTTACAAAACTTGGAAAAAATGGGTGTAATAAAAGATAACGAATTGGTATCTTGGTCTTCTATTATAATGGATCCTGCTTACATACATATTAGTAATGAAACTAATACAAAAATAAATGATTTAATGAACGATTTTGAAAAAAATAATATATTTAGTATTGGAAGATATGGCGCATGGACATATTGTTCAATGGAAGATTGTATAATAGAAGCAAAACGTCTTGCAAAGAAATTAGATCATTAATCATAATATTAATTTCGTGAAATTTTAGTTTATAAATTATAAAAGAAGTAGGGATAACATGAATAAAAATATATATTGCTTTAATTGTGCTAAAAAATATAAGAAAATGTACGAAAAATATTTTAAATGCGATTATAATATAAATTATATGAATTTAGATAACATGTTTAAAGATAAAATTAATTATATAAGAGAAGATTTACTTATAGATTATTTAAGATTATCTATTATATACCAAAAAGGTGGTTTATTATTAGACGGAAATTTTATTATAGTATCGGATTTAAGTATTTTATTAAATAATGATTTTTTTATTGGATACGAAACAGAAAATAAAATATCTACAAGGGTTATATGGGCCAAAGAAAAGAATAATAAATATATAGGTAGTATATTAAAAAAAATAGAAGAAGTATCTAAAATTAAAGAGAAAAGTGATTATAGTATAACTTATATTGCTTCAGAAGCATTAGGAAAAAATTTAAATGATAAGATTAATTCAATGGTAAAATTAGACGAAGCATCATATATTTATTCGTATGATTATTTTTTCCCGTTGGACTATGAAAATCATGGTAAAATATTTTCTGAAAGTACAAAAATGATTTATTATGATATTTTTAAGAAGTTATCAACAAAAAATAAGATAAAGCTAAAAATTTTTATGAGAATTGGACCATTAGCAATAGTATATATACAAAATATATTGGACAAGTTAAGATTTAAATTAGCCTCTAAAAAATACAAATTGAAGCAAAAATTGCATATTTATAAAAAACATTCTAATGAATGTATTATAAATGCAATATGTACCTTAGATAAAATTAATTTAAAAAAGGATGATTATATTATTTTTCATAATCCAAATTGGTTAGGTGTAACTAGTGCAACAAAAGAACTCTTTACAAATTTAATACCAATTGAAGAAATATATGATAAGAGTTATTCTTTAAAATTAGCTAGAAAGATTAATGAAGTAGGTGTAAAACAAGTAATATTTAGTGCTTTTGCTGATGGATGGGAATTGTTAGCAGAGGATATAAAAAAAATAAATAAAAATATAAAAATAAAGGTATTTTGGCATGGAAGTAATTCACAAGTTATAGACACCATAAATTGGAGAACAAATGTAAAAGCTTTAGAATTACATAAAAAAAATATTATAGATGTTTTTGCAACGTGTAAAGAAAGTATAGTTAATTTTTATAAATCTCAGGGATATAAAACTATATTCATTAAAAATACAGTTAGATTGGATGATAATTTAAAAGAAAATATACTTAATAATAAAAAGAAAAATTTACTAAATAAAAAAAATGAAGATATTTTAAAAATAGGAATATATAGTGCGAATATGAATTGGAGAAAGAATATGTTTAATCAAATTGCAGCAGCATCCTTGATAAAAAATTCGCAAATATGCAGTTTACCTCTTAATTTTGAAGGTCAAGTTTTTTCTTCTAGAATAAATGAAAAAATTGAGGGCGAATTAAGAAGTGTTGCAAGAGAAGAGCTTTTAAATAAAATGTCAGAAAACGATATCAATTTATATGTAACTTTTTCTGAATGCGCACCTATGTTACCTATTGAAAGTATGGAAGTTGGAACTTTATGTATAACTGGAAATAATCATCATTATTTTAAGGATTCATTATTAGAAGAATATTTAGTTGTAGATAGGGAAGATGATGTTATTGAAATTTCGGAAAAAATCAATAATGCTCTTAAAAATAAGGATAAAATTTTTGATTTATATAAAAAATGGAAAATTGATTATGATATTGAAAGTCAAAAAAGTGTTAAAGATTTTTTAAAAATATAGAAAAATGAAAGGAACTGCTTAATATGTCAAACCATAAAAAGAATATTAGTAATATTGTTTTAAAAAAAGGATATGATAAAAAATACTTAAATTATATTTTAAATGAAATAAAGAAATGTAAAGATGCAGATGTTATTGCTATATATAATCCAGATTGTATAGGAATAATGAATTCTACCAAGGAATTATTTAAATTTTCAATTCCTTTAGTTGAGATTTTTTCAGAAAAAATGTGCCTTGAGATTGCTGATGCATTGGTTTCTACAAAAGCTAATCAGATAATCTTTAGTTCTATTACTTTTGGATGGAAAAATCTAATTGAAAACATTTCTTTAAAGAATAATAGTATTAAATTAAAATTTTTATGGCATGGTTCACATGCTATGTTGGTTCAAAAAAATGAGTCATATTTTTTATATAATATATTAGAGTTGTCAGAGAGAAATATAATTTCTTCTATTGGATTTGCAAAAGAGAGTATGGCAGAATTTTATAAATTAAAAAATTATAATTCATTTTTTGTGCCAAACAATGTATGTAATATTAAATCAACTTTTAAGCCATTTGAAAAAGAAAACGAAAAAAAATATATAGGATTATATTCTGCTGGTAATAGATGGGAAAAAAATACTTTTAATCAATTAAGTGCTGTGTCAATGTTAAAAAATTCATGTATCGATATAATACCAGTTACAGATTTAGTAGATAGTTTTTGCAAAATGACGGGAGTACATATAAACGATAAAAATATTAAATATTTAGAAAGGCAAGATTTATTTAATAGAATGGCACTAAATGATGTTAATCTTTATGTGACTTTTACTGAATGTTCACCAATGCTTCCATTAGAAAGTTTGGAACTAGGAGTTCCATGTATTACTGGAAACAATCATCATTATTTTAGGAATAGTAAATTATCGGATTATTTAATTGTTAAGGCAGAAGATGATATAAATGAAATTTACGAAAAAATTAAATTTGCTATTTCAAATAAAGAAGAGATAATTAATTTATATAAAATTTGGAAAAGTGAGTATAATTTGTTTTGTGAAAATAAATTATCAGAATTTTTAAATGATTAGGTGATATTATTAATGAAAAAATTAATGAATAACAATATATTACTTTCAGTGATTATTCCCGTTTATAACACAGAAAAGTATTTAAAAAAATGTTTAGACTCTGTTATTGATTCGCTTAAAAATTTTAAGTATACCTATGAAGTAATAATTGTGAATGATGGTTCAAATGGAAATGAAGAAAATATAATAAATAAATATATAAAAGAAAATAAAAGTTTTTTTTATTATAAAAAATCAAATGGTGGACTTGCAAGCACTAAAAATTTTGGAATAAAAAAAGCTCGAGGCAAGTATTTGAGCTTTATAGATTCTGATGATTATATTGACAAAAATTTTTATAATGAAGCTTTTAATGATTATATTACAGATAAATGCTTATATGATATGGTAATATATGATTGGGAAACAATAGATAAAAAAAATAATACAGAGTATATAGTTGAGGCTAAAAATAAAAAGTATACTGATGATAAATGGGGGTGCATTGATGTCATGATCATGCCATCTTCATGTAATAAAATTGTAAAAAAAGAATTGTTTAATACTTTGGAATTTCCTGATGGATATATATATGAGGATTTAGGAACAACTCTTATATTATTTTGTAGAACAGATAAAATAAAATATATTAACAAACCATATTATAAATATTATTTATCTAATTCTTCTATTATGAGGAGAAAGTTTAATGAAAAGAATTTGCAAATGGTGGATATATTCAATATACTTTTTAATAGATTAGATAAAGAAAAAAATTTATCTATAGATGATAAACAGAAAATGGAATGTATAACATATACAAGACGATTTTATGAATCTTTATTGGAACCTATTTCAAAGCAAAACTTCATTTGTAGATATAAATTGCTTAAATTAATGTGTAAAAAGATTTATAGTGTTAATAAGAAAATGAAAAAAAATAGGTATTTTATATATGAAATTTGTAATGATAGAAAAATAAAAAAGTTCTTTAATAAATTGTTATTTTTTTGTTTAGATAAAAATTTAGTTTTTTTTCTAACTCTTTTATTAAATAAGAGAACTTATTATAAATTTATACATATTAAATATATTGATGATATTTATTTAAAACCTGTAACTTTAGAAAGGGGCATAAATTAAATGGAAAGTAATTGTGAAAATGTAAAAATTATACATTACTGTTGGTTTGGACCTAAGCCATTATCAAAGCTTGCAAAAAAATGTATGAAGAGCTGGAAGAAATTTTTACCAGATTACGAAATAAAACTATGGAATGAAGAAAGTTTTGATTATAACCAAAATACATTTGTAAAACAAGCATACGAAAATAAGAAATGGGCTTTTGTATCTGATTATGCCAGGCTTAAAGCTTTATCAGAATATGGAGGAATTTATTTAGATACTGACATGGAAATAACTAAAGATATTTCTCATATTTTAAAAAATGAATGTTTTTTAGGTGTTGAAGATTCAGGACTTGTAAATGCTGCAGTTATAGGAGCTAAAAGACCCCATAATGAATTTATTGATAAACTTATAAAACAATATGAAAATATTAATGAATTTGATATAAAAGACATATATGCTATGACTATTCCAAGGCAAATTACCAAAATGTTAGAGCCATTGGGTTTTGATAAATCTAAACAAGAAATACAAACTTTCTTTAATAAAAATTTAACTGTATATCCAAGAGAGTATTTTTATCCATTAAGTTATGATTACCAAGATAATAAATTTACTCAAAATTCTTGTATGGTACATAGATATGATGCTACATGGGCTAGTAAACCAGAAAAGGCAAAACTTTTCTTTAGAAGGCATAATATGAGGTTTATGCTTAGGTGGGTTGATATTTGTGTTAGCATAAAAATAAGATTAAATAGAATACTTAATCGTTTAAAGGGAAAGAAAAATAAGTAATTGTAAACGAAAAGGTGATAAGTATGATTAAAGAAAAAGAGATTTCTTTTGTTATTCCAGCATATAACGAAGAGATGAATATATCAAAAGTTATTGAAGAAATAAAATCTGAATTTAAAGAAGCTAATATTATTGTAATAAATGATGCTTCAAAAGATAATACAAAAGATATTGTTGAAAGAAAAGGTGTTACTTGTATATCTCAAGTATTTAATATGGGCTATGCAATGGCTTTACAAACAGGGATAAAATATGCAAAGTTGAAAGGATATAAAAGAGTTGTTCAGTTTGATGCCGATGGACAACATATTGCAAGTGAAGCAAGAAAATTAATAGAGAAAATGGAAGAAACCAATTGTGATATTGTTATAGGTTCTAGATTTTTAAAAAAAGGGAGCTATAAGCAGACTTTTTTTAGAAAATTGGGTACCAATATATTTTCATTTTTAATTAAAGTCTTTTGCAAGAAAAAGATCTCAGATCCTACTTCTGGCTTTCAATGTCTAGGAGAAAAGGCAATAGATAGATTTAGTAGTTTTGGAATGTATCCAGAATTTCCTGATGCTAATTTAATAATTGAACTTCTTTATAGCGGATTTAAAATAGAGGAAATTCCTGTAAAAATGAGACTAAGAGAATATGGTGAGAGTATGCATGGTGGAATACTTAAGCCTATAAAATACATGATTAGTATTTTATATACAATTTGTATTATAATTCTTAGAAATGCATTTAGAAGGAGAGGTGCAAAGTAATGAATATTTTTTATATTGTTTTAGGTGTAGCATTATTTATATATATTGTGTGTGTAGTTGTAAAGGGAACATTCGACATATATGAAAGTATATTTTGGCTTATTGGAACAGTAATTATATTAATACTTTCAATTTTTCCAAATTTAATTATTTGGCTTGCTGGACTTATTGGCGTTGACTATGCTCCTTCTTTACTATTTTTGCTTGTTGCCGTTTTTTTGCTATTTATTAGTTTTAGAAGTACACAAAAAATAGTGAAACAAAAAGAGAAAATTTTATCACTTGCACAAGATGTTGCAATACTGAAATATGAAATAGAAAAAAAAGAGGAAAATAATGAATAGTAAATTTAAGTATAACGTTAGTGTTATTGTACCATGTTATAAAGTTGAAAAATATATATCTAGATGTATAGATTCTTTGCTAAACCAAACTTTGAAAAATATAGAGATAATATGCGTTAACGACGGATCGCCTGATAATACTTTAGAAATTTTAAAAAAGTATAAAGAAAAATTTGGCGAAAATTTTAGTATAATTGATAAAAAAAATGAAGGAGTTTGGAAAGCTAGAGTAGATGGAATCAACATTGCCAAAGGAGAGTATATAGCAATTGTAGATTCAGACGATTATGTTGAACCTAATTACTTAGAAAGATTGTATAATGAAATAAAAAAACAAAAAGCAGATATAGTTATTTGTGGATTTTCTAGAATTGATAATGAAACTGGACATGTCTTTTCTAAAGAAATGAATACTTTTGAAAATAAGGATATATATACTAGTAAAAATCCGGAGGATATTATATCTATAAATGGAGCCTTGTGGAATAAATTGTACCGAGCAGATATAATAAAGAAGGCAAAATTGTTTGAAAAACCACCAATAGTGTTTGAAGATATGATGATGTTTTCACTTATTTTTATGAATGTAAAAAAAATTTCATTCGTTAATGATTGTTTGTATAATTATATGGTAAGGAAAGATTCAGCTATATCGACTATAACTAAAGAACAACAGAAAATGAGTGAAGATTCTATGGTGATATTAAGAAAAATCTATGAGGAGAATAATAAAGAATTAGTACCTGTTATTGATGCATTAGCTTTTTTACATTTTGGAATTTCACTTATGTTTAGGCTTTCATATAATCCTAGTATTAACATGAAAAATGAGCTAAAAAAGAATAAGGAGTATTTAGATAGTAACTTTCTAACATGGAAAAAAAATAAGTATCTATCTTTTATATATTGTTTAAAACATGGTGGAAAAAATATTAAAGTTGCTATTATGAAAAAAATATATGATTTTAATATGTTTGGAATTTTTTTAAAATTTTATAAATTTATGATTGAAAAACTTAAAATCGATATAAAATGGTAGAGGGGAAAAATTTGTATGTTAAAAGTTATATTATTATGCATTTATTTTATATTAACGCTTTCAGGATTAGTGTTTATGAAAAAAGGTGGTAATCCTGGAAAAATTAAAACAAGTAAAGAGGAAATAAATTTATCCATGAGCCCTATTAGTGCAGTAGGATTTTTATGTTATTTATGTAGCTTTTTACTTTTTACAAAAATTGTAGTAATGTTTGATTTAAGTTATATTATGCCAATTGTAACAGGGGTAGTACAAATTGCAACTTTGTTTGTGGCTAATATATTTTTTAAAGAAAAAATAAGTAAAAAATCTATCTTTGGAGCGAGTCTTATAATTATAGGTATATTTATAATGAATTTTTAAGGGGGAAGTATGAAAAAGAGTATTTTAGTAGTAGCATATATTATTTTAACAATTATAGGTCTTGTACTTATGAAACTTGGAGGAAATACTGGAACAATTGCAATTAGTGGCTTTGATTTTAATTTTTCTATGAGTTTTATTAGCTTACTTGGCTTTATATCATATATTCTTAGCTTTTTATTATTTACAAACATTGTTGTAAAGTTTAATTTAAGCTATATAATGCCAATAACGTCAGGTTTAATACAAGTGCTAACATTAATTTCAGGCTTTTTGATATTTAAAGAAAATATATCTGTAAATGGAATAATTGGAGCAGGATTAGTTATTAGTGGTATAGTAGTAATGAATATAAAGAGTAAAGAAAAGACGGTATGAAAAGGTTGGAAATGTATTATGAGTAAGTTTAAAAATATAGTAAATAGAAGGAATATTTTTTTATTTATTGCAATTGTTATTTTATCTCTAATTTCGATGGTAAATTATAGTGTATCTATATATGCCAAGCAAAATAATGACATTACAATTAATTTAAGAAAAGGAGAAATTATTACTGATATAATAGTTAGTAAGAATAAACTTTCCTTAGAAAATTTTAAGAAGGACGATGCTATAATTTATGAAGGGGAAAATCTAAAATGTATCAATGATACCAACTTAAAATTGAGTATTTCTGTAATTGATGACTTGACAGTAAATAAATTATCAGATAATAAAACATCATTATATAGTATAAACGATGAAAATATTCAGATTGAAGGAAATAGCATTAATATATATAATTCAAAAGGAGATATTCTTAAGAATAGTTTAAACACGAATAGCATAATAATTTTTGTTATTTCATTAATTGTTATTTCACTTTGTGTAATTGGAATAACGGACACAATAAAAAGAATGAAAAATGATAATATAAAAATTTGGAACATAGGTATTTTTTTATTGTCAGTGTTTGTAATATATTTATCTAGTATATATTTATTTATGTTGATTAATAAAATGTTAGCCATTTTACCAGCGATACTTATTGGATTATACATATTATTATCTCTTAAATTTAGTATTAAAGAATGGAAAAATATATTTTTAAGTATAAGTGGAGTAATAGGTGTGATGATGATTTTCATAATCACACCTGGAAATGTACCGGATGAGCCATCACATTATATTAGAACATATGTTGACTCAATGGCTATTACAAAAGAAGCAAAAAATAGTGCAAAATTACCTAAATGTATAGACTTATTGATGGAAAAGTTTACTCACGATGTACACAGTTTACAAATTAAATATTCGGGCAAATCGTACATTGCTGAGCTTACAAGAGACAGTAACTATAATAATACAAATAGTTCTGTAAGTAGTTATGAAAATACAAAATATTTAAGCTTTTTGCCATATTTACCTTCAGCTATTGTAAATTTTGTGACTAGACTATTAAATTTACCAATATTAATTGGATTTTTGTTTTGTAGATTGATAAATTTTATGATTTCAACAATTTTATGCTATTATGCAATAAAGACAACTCCAAGATTTAAAAAAGTTTTTGCACTTATAGCCACATTGCCTATATTTTTGCAACAGGCAGCAGGAATTGATATGGACTTTCTGACTAATTCTGTAGCTTTTCTATTTATTGCAACAATATTAAAATATTATTTTGAAGAAGACAAATTAATTGCTAAGAATTTAGTGATTTTAGCATGTGAAGGATTAGCACTAGGACTTTGTAAATTTGGATATTTTCCACTTCTTTTGTTACCAATTATGCTTCCAAATAAAAAGTTCAAAAATAAAGGTACAGGGGTTATATTTAAAATTTCCTTATTTATAATTCCAATAATTATTTCATATTTTGCTAATTTTTCAGCAGTAAGTAATCCTAATACTAATGAAAATGATATGTATACTGTAAAAACTGTTATATCTAATCCTATTAATTCTGCAAAAATTTGTATAAAGACGTTTGCAACAAGATTTGCTGCGGATAGTTTTTGTGGATTAATTAATGGCTTTGGTTGGAGCACAAAGTATCAACTAGAATTTTCATTATGGACTATAGGTGCTATATATATAATATTAATGTTTACAGATAATGAGGATAGTATTAAACTAAATAAAAGAATTAGAATTATTATGTTGGTAATTTGTGGTATTATTTATTTAATACTGTATGGAGTTGCATTTACAGAGTGGACAAGTATTAATTTAGATAAAATAAATGGATTACAATCTAGGTACTTTATTCCAATATTACCTTTATTTTATATTGCAATATCTAATAATTTCTTTAAAGCAAATATTAATGATAAATGGAAATTATATAGTATTCTTTTATTTGTTGCTCATATATTAACATGCGTATCAATTCTTAATGCGTTTTATTAAAAGGGGAAATATAATGAAAAAAATAACTTTTTTAATGCTACATTTAAACTATGGTGGAATAGAAAAACAAGTAACTACTCTTGCAAATGAACTTTCAAAAGAATATAAAATAGAGATAATATCACTGTATAATATTTTGTCAGGAAAATCTTTTTATGAACTTGATGAAAGAATAAATGTAAAATATATTTTTAATTCAGGGCCAAATAGAAGCGAAATAAAAAATGCTTTAAAGAAATTTAAATTAATAAATTTAGTAAGTGAATTGAGAAAAGCTTTCAAAATGCTTTATACAAAATATTTTGGATTAAAAAAAATAATAAATAAACTAAATACTGACATTTTAATCTCATCAAGAATTGAGTTCTCAAAACAAATTAAAAGAGATGATATAATTACAATATCTCAGGAGCATTCTTTTATTGATGAAAAGAAATATATAAAAAAGGTAAAAAGATCATTTAAACATATAAAATACTTAGTTGTAATGACAAAAGGGGCTAAGCAAAGATATGATGAATGGTTAAAAAAAGAAAAGATAAAACCTGAAGTAGTCGTTATTCCAAATATGATAAAGGAAAATAAGACGGAAAAAAATTCTACTCTTGACAATAATCAAATAATTAGTGTAGGCAGACTCGAAGAGGTAAAAGATTTTTACACCCTTATACTTGTTTTTTCTGTTATAGTTAAAAAGTATCCTAATTATGTTTTAAAGATAATTGGAGAAGGAAGTATGAGAGAAAAGTTAGAAGAACAGATTAAAAATTGTAATCTTGAAAAAAAGGTTATTTTAACTGGTAAGCTTAATGAAAATGAGATTAATAATGAATTTCTTAAATCTGATATTTTCGTTCTAACTTCAAAAAGTGAGAGCTTTTCATTAGTTTTATGTGAGGCAATGAATTACGGTATTCCATGTGTTGCTTTTGATGTTGATGTTGGTCCAAGAGAAATTATACAAAATGGCAAAAATGGATTCTTAATAGAAGATAGAAATATTGATTTGATGATAAAAAAAATAGATGAATTATTATCTAATAATGTATTAAGAAAAGAATTGGGCGAAGAAGCAAAATGCTATTCAAAAAAATTTATTTCTATAAATATAGTAAATTTATGGAAATATATATTTGAATAACTTATGAAATTAACGTTGCATTATAAGAATATTTTGTGCTAAAATATATTTGGTAATTTGTATAAAATACAAATTTTAAGGAGGAGATTAAATGTCAAATTTAAAAGCAGTAATACTTGCTGCAGGAAAAGGAACAAGAATGAAATCAGAACTTC